>ERZ724508.257-NODE-257-length-39071-cov-5.287933_pt1 | contig 39071 bp, 48 predicted proteins | sample MGYA00376041_ERZ724508 | MGnify/ENA primary metagenome ERZ724508 (study PRJEB28724, sample SAMN07190887) | wastewater metagenome | isolation source: effluent of sewage treatment plant in Hong Hong | place: USA: Christiansburg, Virginia | collected 2016-03-01 ...
CCAATTATAATAATCCGACGATGAGGGCAGCCAGAATCGACAAAGAAAACAAAGCCTTCCGAGACTCAGCTTGTGAGGGAGCAAAGATTCTAGAAGAGTTGGAAAGCGGTGCAATAATGATACTGCTCAAAGGGCCTGAAGATAGCGCCTACGCTGGTAATTCCTATGAGGTGTACGTCACCCGACCTGAAAACTATCCCTTCTCGCCTCCTGCTGTAAAGTTCCTCAGCAATATCGTACACCCCAACATTTCGCCCGAAGGGTACGTATGCTTGGACATCCTGCAAAGCAACTGGTCGCCTACGCTATCGCTGGAATCGATTATCCTCTCCGTGCAGGTGTTACTCACCGAACCAAACCTCACTGAAGCCTTTACAAGTGTTCCTCGAGAAGGTTGGCTGGGATACCTGATAAAAGAAAACAAAAAGCTAACCCAAGCAACTGATCAATAAATTCAAAAGAAGCTTGCCTCAAGCAAAGTTCCAGAGCAGCTTGCCATGGATAAATAAGCCAGCTACGGACCGACTGCCCATCAGAAATTGAGAGTTATCAACTTGAAGCAGCGGAAGTTCAGATAAAAAAGTCAATGAGATGATCAGTGCAAATACTTTATTATTATCTGGTTGCGCTGTATGGCGCTCATCTGCCAGTGGAGGCTGCCTGTGATATCGCTGGTGCTGCTCGGATGCTTGCCGAGATAGTCAGTCAACCCAATGCACGCACCTACAGCTAGCCGGCAGATATGCTTGTGAACATCAGCAACAGATCATTAATTATCTACGGATAATTAGTGATCAAAATCTCAACACTTTCTTCAATTTTTTAAACGATCTTCAACTCCAAACCTCTTCAAAACCCTCCTCTTCACTCCACTTCACCTCTTCTCCAACCCCTTACAACCGATGATATGTTTACCCAGATCGCCGTCCCTTCGATATTACCTTCCAAGGAGCAACCTATAGCTAATACTATGTGTGCTCCAACACCTACATTACTTTTGGGCAAGGAACCTAGGCTAATCATAACATTGCCAGTCTGGCAATGCCCAAAGTGCTTATCGAAGCTGAAGATAACTATGTATTCAGCCTGATGGTTAATTCCACTAGCAACAACGTCACAGTCTACTACAAGGGCCGGTGACGATCAACATCAAACGATAGTTTAAGTATCGAGTGGTATTTCACATTCTTCAATGTCCCCGACGAGCGATTCGACCTTGTTCGATTGGGATAAAGGTAGCATATTGACTGTCATAAATAATACAGTTAAAGTCTTTGGAGATCTTCTTCCACTGATAACTGACAAGCAAAAAGTCTCCCTCCCATCTCGCATCCGAAGGCTCACCTTTGACCAAAATAGCCATATTCTTCATTTATTGTATTTATTCACCAAAGCAGCTTGCTTTTTAGTGAAAACCCCACTGACAATGAATTATTCCATTTAACTTTGAAACTGAACCAATACATGCCTGTCTCATAAACGATCAATCCATCACCTTAAAAGCTTCTTTTACCTCTGGTTTGCCATCTCCAAGCGGTTTAAAGATGACGACGTGGGCACAGTCGTACCCGTCTCCAGCCACGTATCCCTTGTAGTTAGTTCCTGCAACAACTTGGGACCAGCAGGCAAGGATAATCATATAGGTCCATTTAGTCCCGAGCTTGGCGTTAATATCTGGGAGGCATTCATGGAAGTAGCGTATGATTTCAGGGGTGACTGGAGTGTCTTTGTATCCTCCGACGTAAGCATGCTCGACGGTTTGCATGGATTTGACAAATAAATATTTATTAGCCTCTTAGTGGGCCCACACTTATAGCGTGTTTTAGATCGATGTGAAGCAGGCCTCAAGAAGAGGGAGGAGGACAGCTTGCCGACATAAAAACCCAACCGGGTTGTCGAAAGACGTTCCTTTGAGCATACTATCAACGTAGTCCTTATAAATTAATCTGATGCGAATTAAAGATTAAGATCCAAGCTTGTATCGGTTGAGAATATGGGTCTTAGACGACAGGACCCAGTCGCAGTCGGAGTGCGTCGCCCACTGCTTTCTTTCGCTTTCCTCACTATACCCGACAGTGGGTATTTCGGTTTGAGACATCCCAATTGCTAACTACAACAGGAGTTCAAAAGAGTTGTGCAGACCCTCAGCCAGAAGTTGCCGGAGTCATGCGTTCATAGATAAAGCAAATCGCTTCCTATTTCCTATTTGGACTTGTGTTAGTTGATAAACTATCAACGTAATCCATAAAAATCAACTTGTAAAATTGACTCCGACACATAGCCGGGTAAGAGACTCTCGTCGAGTTGTTCGAAACCGATAAGCAGATTAGCAACAAGTAGTTCTAGTCAAACCCACCAGCAATTACTTTCGTTGTTTAAATTGTTCAAATATATACTTGTCCGATAGACGATCAATCGTGTGGTCCCCATCCCAAGACTGTTGATGCGACAACAGGGTCGGCAGCAGGAACATTTGGATCTTTGCTTATAGGTTGATAAATATAGATCGTCGCATTTGTTTGGTCGTCTCCTGTCACTTGGCCCTTGTAGTTGACTCCAAACCCAACAATAGTTTGGATATACAGGTGTCTGAGATTGAATGAAGTCCACTTTGTCTTGAGCCTAGCGTTGATGTCGGCTAAGTTCGAAGCGAAGAGGTCTTTGACGGCCTTGGGAATGAGAAGGCTCGGGATGAATGTTCCAGGTTTTGTATTACTTTCCATGATGAAATAATTAATGTCGAGAAAACTCTTCCTGGATCAGCATTTAAAAGCAGTGCTTTGGACAGGGATGAAACAGACCTTAGGAAGGAAGATAAACAGCTTACCCGTTGATAGAGCAGTTGCTGACGATCGAAAGACCTTGATTTGAGTCAACTATCAACGTAATCCCCCGATAACTGTTTAATGTGAATTTGCAGTAAAGATCTTCACCGATATGTATGAACTAAACAGAAAGGAGCGGAACCACACTGAATAGATATTGTCTAAGCACAAAAGTCTTGGAAGAGATTGGCCCCAGTGGAAGGGAAAATGGAGTGCACCTGCTAAAGGGCCCGCTGAGCAAGAAGAGGAGGGCAGACTACTTTTGGGGTACTTCCGAGAGATAAAGAAGCTCAACCTCTTACAACGCCTCGGGCTGGATCGCTGCCTCTATGAACTTATCCTCGCGGACGACGAAATACGTCTGTTCGGCCTTATGCTTGCCTCGCCTTTCGGGGTGGTCACGCAGGTGGCCTTGGATAGCAGGTGCCGGTTCGGGTAGCAATGTAGCTACTGAATTGCGCTCTCCCTCCACCAAGAAGGGAGACGATGCAATGTTGGCCAGCGAAACTTATCCAGACACCGAAGAATTAAGGGGTTTGATTTATCCCCTCCGGGCCTCCAGGCAATACAGGCGGGCTCCCGCCGAGTGACTTTACCTTTACCTTAGATTTTGCATTAAGAACCTGCTGACGAATTTTCGTGAAAGCAGAGTAAAATGAAATCACCGATGAAAGAAAGGACTTAGTGACGAGTAGAGACTTTGGGTAAGATCCATGGGTAGAATTATCCTCATCGAGCAACTGGCCAACTGCATAGTTGATCAGGAATCAAGATAAGGGGATACCGAAAGCTGATGCCGTCGAGTGCGAGCTGTGAAGGTGGACGTGAAGACAGACCTGACACGGTCATCTTCACAAGCTTATATTAGGCAACCTTATTCTGCTCAAGGCAGAGATACTTCAAATCTAAACAGGACAGCAGCGACTTCGGCTAAGAATATGAGAACTGCGATTTTATCTCAAAAATTCATCGTTTGTACAGTCCTGTTCTCTAAGTGCATAACCATCTGCAGAATTTAGCAAAAGAACAGCTTGGAGTTGTTTGACTTTGCACACTATTAACCCTGCCCACGATAACCCACCCTCTCAGTCATGGCATTGCAAATTCATAAAAAATCATCCCTTGAGTCGCTTCTTCGACCGCTTCTGAGCTACAAGCATACTCTGATATTCATGGGATGACACGAAATCAGCAGCAGCTTGATCGTGCAGCGACATTTTCTTCTTTCGAGACACTTTGCGCACCCGGCTTTAATCTTTAAAGTAATCCTCATTGATTGTTGACTTCGGTGTGGGTGTGGTCACTCCTTAGTTACTCACAATTCGCTCTTTCTCGCGCATTCTCCTGCAGGAACTTCCGGCTCTATTTTTTTTTAGAATCGATAAACTCACACTCCAAGGCTATTTGCTCGTTGTCATGCCCAGTTTGATGGTCATTGCGTCTGATCTCCTCAGCGATGTCTTACGCCGCTTCGATTTGCTTTGTTCCGCAGTACTGTCATTGACTCGTACACTTTGCTCTAAAGAATCAATGTCGAACTTTTTCTAAAGGTTATGATTATCAGATGAGATCGTCTATTGAGAGTTTCCTTTAATCCTACGTTGGCGACGAAGGTACTTTTCCTCGATAGCCTTCCATTCGCTGGTCTCCCTCAACTCCTTCTTCTCCAACATATAGTAAAGAGTCGTCGAGAAGTTGTACTCGTTTTTCTTAAAACTATTGAGGGTGTAGCTCTTGTCAACTCCATACACATTCATTTGCTCTAGGATGTTCACACGAAGCCCAGGAGTGTTTGCGTCTTACCAATCAGGTTTTTTAAGTGAATTCACAAGCCATTTATGGTTTCGTGCTTCGGTAATTTTCAATCGCGTTGCGAAATTTTTGTTTAGCAGACCCCTTAATAACTCGCAAAGTTCCTGAGATAGGAGTAAAGGTAAAGGTAAGGGCTAGTGCATTGTCTGCTCGTACAGCCTCTTTGGGGAGCGTTCATCAAACGGCAGGTAGCCACAAACCATGGCATACAGCACCATCCCTACACTCCACATATCGGCTGCCACAGGATCGTAGCTTCGGCCTATCAACATCTCCGGGAGAGCATAGCAGGGGGAGCCACAGCATTCTTTGAGCATTACATCCTCCTGGTAACTACAACTCAGCCCGAAGTCTGCGAGTTTAATGTTGTAGTCGGCGGTAAGCAGGATATTCTCAGGTTTGATATCCCGATGAGCGATTTTATTCTGTTGCAAATAGGCAACCACAGACAACAGCTGGCTGAAAAACTTAGCAGCATTTTTTTCATCGATTCTAAGTTAGTAAGTTGTTACTTGCCGCAAGCCCGAACATAATCGAACAGCTCCCCGTTGGGAACGTGTTACATCACCAGGTACATCACAGACCCAGTCTCAAGCAGTTAGTAGGCTTGGACAATATTCGGGTGCTTCAGTTCCCGCAGTATCTTCCATTCTTTTATGCTCTGACGCATCCTTTCCGGCTAGCTTTTGCTGAAGATTTTGACGGCCACAAGTTCACGCGTGAGTAGATGGACTCCCTAACGTACCTCACAGAAGGTTCCACGTCCGATTTGCCGCCCTGTATCGAACAACCTTTTACCGATTTCAAAGGAGCCCACTCTAGTCCCTTCCATAATTTACTCCGAAATTATTACTTGGTTCTCGGGTGGCATAATATCCCAATACCACCAATGAAATCTAACCTCGGTTTCCCAACTCAACTTCTTTCTAAATCATCGATAAAGGTGATGCTGGCATGCTCTGTTGAAAATACAGAATATTGTATTATTCGTGGAATCGATCAAAGTCATGGAAGCCAATACTCCTGGCAGTGCAAGTCATTAACGTCGCCCGCTGAAAACAGCACTTTCAGCTCAAAGCTACGAACCTCTAGAAGTTCGTAATTTTATTCGGAAGATCAGACGCTGAATATAACTTCTAAATCAATCTCCTTTTAAAAATGTGAGCTAAGGTGCCCGACCCTTGAACCTTTCCGTGCGTGCATTTATTAATTTATGCAGGGGAACTTCGAAAGCTTGTTTGGTCAGGACCGTAGGCATAACGATGGGCAAGAAGAGTATCGAAGCCTATACGAGCTCTACACAGAGCGCAGAAAGGGAACACTACCGACTTACGCTGATAAAAAGATAGAGAACTTCGTCAAGGGGTCGAAGCTAGCAGAAACACTCCTAAAATCAGACGTGTATGGTTCTATAGCGAAGTTCGAGCAGTCGAATACATCACCCGCCGGGTATGTCGCTGTCTTGGCAGAGCAGCTGACTGAGCTGGACAGCCTGTTGGACACTATCATGAAACCAGTAGAGAAGCAGGTCGTGGCAGAAAGGTTGGGTGGGATGGGCGATAGCCTGAAATCATTGCAGAAGAAGTTGTAGCTGAACGACACCAAGCGCCACAGCATTCGAGATGTGGTGCAGCATACACAATACCGGCCGGAGCGAGACCGGCGGTACTCCCAATCGAAGGTTTTGGTAGCGGGTATGAGCAATTCCATCATCTACGAGTCTCTTTGAGATGGTGAAAGACAGCGCGCATCTGGTGATCCTCGATGTAGAATTCTGAAAGTTGAATGAACAATGAGCATGACTTCCATTTCAGCTGAAGCAAGCTAATCGAGGTCAACAACATGTGAACAATTGAAAAGGATTACAGCATTATACTGAGGCAAACGCCACCAACAAAATCCAACTCTCGAGTTTCATTGATATTTTTATATCCAGTGCTGCTCAAGTCGATTCAAGAGGCCCAAACTTGGATTTTGTTGGCATTTAGTGCTGAATGACATCAGAGCCCTATCCTCCTCCGAATTGAAGGAGCCATGGGTTGTCTCTGCTTATAAAAGGGCCAAAATATAAGACTAAATATTAAGGGATACTGGAATGCACTGCCAGAACAACCAATGAACTCTCCCCAGCAGTTCGTGAGGCTGGGATCCTATGATATCTTTGATGTAAAATTAGGAATAAACGAGAACACTTGAACCAATAATTTTCTTCCTCTCGTACAGGCCCGCCAAGGCAGAGACGCCCGTCAATGTATCGATTGAAAAGAGCGAGAAAGCACCAACACTCACGTAGCTCAGTCCGCTTGCGAAACTGAAGATGCCGCTCACCGGAGTCAAGGATAGTTGGAAGAGAGTTATAAGACCCTATCTAAACAACAGTGAGTTCATTGAGATCGCCAGAAAGAGCAACTCTTTGGTCGAGGAACGCCCGTCTTACGGACAGACTGTACTGGACTATGAGAGCAGTTCAATGTCGCGAATATTTAGCCGAGCCTACTTCAAACTACTCTAAGTTTTGCATTTGGGAATTCTCGACAAGTATAAGCATGAGCCGATCCGGATCGCCTGCTTAGCAGAAGGACCTGGCGGTTTCTTGAACTGCCTGACTGACTACCGAAGAAATACTCAAGACAACTACTTCGCAATAACTCTCAAGGGCAGCAAAGACAACCTCTCGAATGATTGGAGCTTCGAGAGGGCTGCTCAATATCTCAAAAATGTAAGACAGCAGGGACACAGAATATGCCTTTCATATGGGGTATCTGGAACAGGTGATCTGACAGACCCAAACAACATTCGCCACTTCAGTGCCTTCGATTTAGGCGGTATGAAATGCCAGTTGGTGACAGCAGATGGTGGGATGGACTGCTGCAACGATGACGAGTATACATACCAAGAGCTAGTGAACTGTCGGCTGTTCTTTGCTTAAGTGCTCACTGCATTGGCCATACAGGAACAAGGCGGTTGCTTTTTCTTGAAGATGTACGACTGGCAGTTTGAATTAACTCGGAAACTGTTGGTTCTGCTCTCAAGGCACTACGAAAAACTGTGTGTGATAAAACCTGTGACAAGCAGACCAGCCAACAGTTAGCGGTATGTGTTATGTGAAGGCTTCCTTGGCTGTGACCACTCTACCATTGATGGACTTATGAAGGTGCTTGAGGAGTGGAACAAAACTGAAAAACACCAGCTATACTTTATGAACAAAAGGTTTATTAAAAGCTTCCTCACAATCGACCCAGAGGCGGACGGACCCATCCTCAAGAATTTAGGCATTGCCAACAACTGTCTGGTCGATCGGCAGATCGTGAAGCTCAAAGATGGCATAGAGCTCTCTGCAAAGCTTTCCTATCGATAGCTACTCCACGAACTCATGACCAAACGAAAATAGTAACAAATTGCCTTCGCAAGAAGTTGGTGCCAAGCATACAGCTTGCCATATCTCTGACAATATCATAGAGGCACGACATGACCCTACAATCTTAGTACCCCCACGGGTTTTTGCTTGTAGATCAATTCAAAGGATCGGATGGCTGGTTGGTTCATTGCCAGGAAGCCGGCGTCACGGATGTTCAAGACGCACCTTCCCACCTCGTCGTCCTTCACTACGTCTTTATCCATGACCCGTAGCTCAATTGCATCGTTAACACTGTTAATTGGCAGCACGAACTTCTCGTTCCAATCTGGATGCTTCCCCTTATTCTTTAAGGTTTTTGTGCGGTATTCCTTGCCTAGATGCTTAATCACAGTATAGGGGTCCATCTAGCCAATTACTTCTGTGTCGCGAGTCAAGTCAGCGTTGATCACTGTTAGTTCTAAACGACCTTGAAATGGCTTCGTCGTATAGAACAATTCAAGGACGAGAACAGCCGCATCACGCTCAAGCCATCCTTTGTTGCGATCCCTTACAGCGAGGTAAACTGTGATTTTCTGCGGCGTATCTGGAAACTTCATGAGTTCGGGTAGGCGTATATCAGCTTGGCCCAACTCGGAAGACTGCCCGTGAGGGTCAGCCAATACTACCGTAAGGCTCTCTCCGTTGCACTAAAAGAACAGATAGCCGGCATCCGCAATGTTGTGCACATCGATGACTTGCTTGTTGAGGTCGAAGCGAATCACAAAGTCCTCAGGTGGTACCGCGAAACCTGGCAGAAAGTTCACTGAGATGATCCTTAGCCTGAACAAGCCCGAAGACATTAATACAGAGTTATATTCTATATTGTCTCAGCAGCCGTTCTTTGCTTAGTTAAATAATACAGCAATCAATGAACACAAGAATGGCGGTTATAGTGATGCTCATCTGCGTGGTGTGCTGTCAACAGCAGAAGGGTTCAGAGACAAAACTCAAGCCTGGAGCCAAGTAGCCAGTGGGGTTCTTCACAGAAATTATCTACAACTTTGTATTCCTCTCAGGAGTCGGGTTGGCAGTCTGCGAGCTCATCATCTACTGCCTTCAAGACGAATAGCGATAAACCAAACCAGAGATCTACGGGAGGTTCAACGAAGAAGTTGTTGTGGACAATCCCCAAGTCTTGAGCGAATCACCGAACTTTGGTTCATCCAACGACTACTTACGAGAGATCCAGCTGGATCCAAAGGTTTCCATAGAACCGTTGGGAAGCGCCAGTGAGCATGAGTCACCCGACTCCAAGCATGTCTACTGACCTGGTGATAACAGTCCATAACAAAATAACGTGAGAATGTCAGTCAATCTATTTCACTTTTGACGATACTTTTCGAGGGAGATCTGGCCCTTCTACTGCGTCGTGCTCCGTTTGTTTGGCTTCGGCTTGGACTTTGGTTACTTTGGTTCATTTGAATCCTCATCACTTTCTGGTTGCTTTGTCTCGCCACCGTATCCTCCATAACTCTTGAAGAGACTCAGTGACTTCTCCTTTTGCTCCTTGTGAATTATGATTGGCGGGCAGTAGAGGCCTTTGTAAGCAATGTATTCTCTCTCCCAGCCATGAATGTCCTTAGTTGACACATTTTTAAGCTCCGGGATCCACTTTCGGATGAATCTGCAGTCTGGATCATGTGTTTTACTTTGAAGTTCGGGGTTGAAGATACGGAAGTAAGGTTGTGGATCAGTTCCAGTTGATGATGCCCATTGCTGTGTTATTCGATGCAGTTACCCATCCACCGTTGTTCTGCGCTGGGTCGTAATCCACCAGGTAATGTGCGAAATGCTTTTCTCCTTCTTTCCAGTCTATCAGAAGATCTTTTGTTAAGTAGCTTGCAACGATCATTCGAAGTCGATTGTGCATAATTCCTGTGGTAGCCAGACAACGCATAGCTGCGTCGACGATGGGAGTTCCGGTCTTTCCTTCCTTCCATGCTTGTAAGTACTTTGGGTTATTTTCCCATTTGAGGTCTCGATACTTCTTCTGAAAGCTCTCATAGCCTCCGTTCATGACACAAATATGGTAGTAGAAATCTCGCCAGTACAGTTGTCGAGTTAAGGCTTCTTCCCTTGAAGCATGGAAGAACTCTCGAATGCTCAAGCATCCGAACTTGTTGTATGGAGACAATTGTGAATTCGACTGATTGGGGTCATTGCGGACCTTATCGTAATTCTTTGGAAGGGAGGCCAACAATTTCAGTGCCTCCCCTCTCCCGCCCTTTAACGGAACGTTGGGATTGTGGACTACCTATGGGTATTTTGCTTCGAAGTCGATACGATCTGTGAAGAATTTGCTCTCCTTTGGCAACTCTCTTGGCTTGGGCACTGGTATAAGGCTCATCCGTTTGTAGTAGGGCGTGAATACCTTGTACTTGGGAAAATCTTCAGGAAGGCTTCTCAAGCCGACCAACAATAGGTCTTCAAAGGATAAGAACGAGACCCCTAGTTTGTCACAACTTTGCTTAATCAGTTTGTCTCGTTCTATTGAGTAGGGAGTGTAGTCCTCATTGACAATTACCGCATCAGCTTTCGTCTTTTTGACAATCTTCTCGATTGTGTCGTGGGGACTTCCTTAGAGCAGGTAAAGTTTACCCTTGCGCTCCGCCAGCTGCCCTTCGAGATCCTTAAGTGATTCCAGCATAAATTGGAAACAATTCTTGGCGAAGTATTGGTTCTGACTGGTGGTTTGCTTGGGATCAAAAATGAAGCAGGGAATAACCTTCTCACTGCAGTTGACAGCCTCGATCAGTCCTGTATTATCGTACAAGCGATGATCCCTTCGAAACACAAAGATGGCGAGTTTGAACTTTCTCAGCATAATTTCTGATCGGCTATGGAAATTCATAACACTCTATTGCTATTCGTGGAAAGTTGAGCATGTCAGTTAATGTCAGCTGAGGTTTTTCTGAAAGTAGCTGCAACGTTTCGCTGAGTTCTTTTTAGCTTCCTCGGCAAACTTGGTGAGATGTCCATGACTCTTGTTTTCCTTCAAGGTCAAGTTGGGTTACTAAGTGCTGTTACGAACCTGCTTCAATGTCAGCAGTTTGCTGGGCGAGCTGGTCTTGTTTAGAGAGCCATTCGGCTTCAGGTTTTATTGGGAGGCCTACTTCAGCATGTATTTTAGCAACGTTCTGCCTTAAAGTTCTTGCGGACTAAGTCCTTTGAGCACCTAGACCATCTGTTCTTTGCTTAGCCTGGGGCTATCCCCGATGACAATTTTGCTATGGTCTTCCATGTAAGAAGAAGTGTTGCTGCTTCGAGGGTGGAATATACGTTTCTTGTGGCTTAGCTTACCTGTTTGCTGAGCTAATCGTTGTTCTCCAGCAGTATCTGCGTAATAACATTCACAAATACTTCATTCTCGTCTCGCTGGCGAGTGAGTTGGCTCTGCAGCGAAGCCACTGTGCCCTTTAGTTGCTCATTTTCCAATCTTAGCTCTTCCAGTTGTTCTCTTAACGCTTCCAGTTCTGTTCTCGGTGCACTAATCTCGCCAAAGCTGTAGGTGTAGGACATCAGCGGAAGGAAATTAAAAGTCTTCCACAGAAGAATTTCAGTGGCACTGTTAACTTAATCATGATGTTATTGCAGGCTGTGCCATTAATACAACCGATATAATGAGGCAGGAAGGCGATCATCAACGCCTTGAACTGCTCTCTCAGATCTACTCACCACGTACCACCCTCAAGAACATTATGGAGTCGCAGAACTACCTGCTCTCCAACCTCACGCTCTACATCGATCGCTACACTATCCAGAAGATCAGGCAGGAGTTCGAAGCACATAACGGGGCGTTGTCATTGGTGGAGTTTGTGCAACTACTGCGTGGACACTTCGCCTAATGGAATCCCGAACCTACCCAACCCCGAACCAAGCAGCAGCAGACTATCGAACAAGCTTAACTTTCGCGGTCGCTATCCAAGAAGTAAATTCCGAATAGAGACATCAAGCTGAACCGCTGCTTGCTGGAACTGTACAATGAATTGGATGGCGGTCGCAATAACGGCAAGGTCGAATGGTAGCGCTTCACAAACTACATCATTGGCAAGGTCACACAACTCAAAAGTTCCAAGACCTAAGTGAGGCCGTATACGAAGGCTACTGTACCTCTACGCGAAAAGTTTGCGAACGTTCTGCACAAGGTCATCTACATCGAAGAGCTAGATAGGTTGGCCTTTTTCGAGTACAGCAGTGATCGGGTGTTCCTAATGAACCACTAGACAGGCCAACTCAACCTCAAACCGTTGATAATCTTCCCGTAGCCACTAACTGTCGAGACCTCCTCGATGAAGAAAGACCGTGACGGAAAGCTCACTATCAAGAAGAAGCAGCTGGTGATTCCCACCAAGACCGTAGTCCTCGACATCCTGTACATCCCAGACCCAAAATACAAGATGTTGTTGACAAGCACCAACGATGGAGTTGTTCGTGGTTGGAAATTCCAAGGAACGAGCTATGTATTAGCGCCTCAACCTGAAAACGAAGGTGAACCTATTAAACACGAGTTCGTTGAAGAAATCTTTTGTATGTCATGGGATTCTCTCAACGAGGTGCTCTACTGCAGCGATGACTATGGTGGAATTACAATGTGGAGCCTTAAGACCGACCAGTAGACTCCACTGGGTCGATCCTTTCGTGACGACCACAAGAAAAAGACTGAAAACTTGATGCAATAGACCTCCAAGGTTGGCGTGGAGGGCCATAACAAGAATGTGACGAGTATGATAACGATGCCTAAGCTGCAGTTCATGGCTTCTGGTGGCATGGATGGAAAGCTGATTCTGTGGGACACCATAAAAAACAACAAGAAGTGGGTGTACCGTGAGCATAATCGAGGTATAACCAGCCTTGCATTCAACGAAAGACTTATCTTGTTATTCTCGGCTGGTTTCGACCATCAAATCTGTATCTGGAACCCTTACATCAGCAACGTCATCCACAAGGTGCAGGCACACAGCAGCCCTATTTACTCTATGAAGGTCGTTGGTCACCAACTGCTCTCTATGGATATGAAAGGGACTATTAAAGTCCTCGATGTGAGGACATTCGTCGAAGTAAACTCATTCGAAGTGGAATCCCCTGACGATAAGGTAAAGATGGAACCCATGTGCCTCGAGGTTATCCCAAAGCCCTTGAAGCTAGCTATCAGCGGCAAAACTATCTGCCAATTTGAGTACGACAAGAACTATGTGCCGAATGCCGTGGATGATAACATGGCTCTTTGTTGCAAAGCAGTTCCCAGCTTACTCAGCCTCTACACTCCAGTAGGCCCGAAGATTAAGGTATGGAGCTTACTGACTGGCGAGGTAGATAAGATCTTCAATGATCTCAGCAAAGGTTAAATCACTGCCTTCTGCCTCAATCGCAAACAAACTGAAGCCATTATCGGAGACAGCACGGGACTTCTCAAGATTATCAACCTTAAAAATGGCACGTTCCAAAAGTAGTTGCCCAGGCATAACGGAGAGATATCCTTCATTCTTGCTATCCAGGCTTTAAAGATCAACGAGCTTATTGTCACTGCGGGCATGGATAACGAGATTAGATTACTGAAAGAAAATGATGCTGGCCGCTACGAAATTCTCAGAAACATTTTTATTCGAAAGGAGGTGTCAATCAGTTATCTTGCGTATAGTGAACGTGCCAAGACTATAATTGTCGGTACCAACTACGGCGTCATCGGATTTTACGAGGTGGAAACCGGCAAGCTTACGGGGAGCACCCCCACAGGCAACATATAAACCAGCGTAACCTCGATCAATGTTCTGGAGGATCTGCCATACATCATTGAAACCAACTCTTCAGGTAGGATATCTGTCGTCGCGACACCACCACATCAACTTCGATTCTCCCGGGTTTTCTCTATAATCCAGCCCGATAATGAATCATCCAACGATAGCTCCAAAATAACTTGCTCTCTGTTTCGTCGGAAGAGACTTTTCGTTGGTGACGATAAAGGCTATCTTAAGTGCTACGACTTCTCATCTGTGCTCGATGAGCTTGCCACACTATACAACCGACCAGACGAAGGGGGGAGAATTGCTATCACCGACATCAACTATTTTTGGAGCATCAAGGCACACAACTAGTCGATCCGCTCAGTCGATTTCCTTTCTGAGGAGACGTTACTAGCAACCAGTTCCTACGACAAGCGAGTGAAACTGTGGTATGCCGATAGTGGAGGATTCGTTGACCAACTCGAGCAGAACTTCATGAAAGATGATCCAAAGCCCTTGGCCTTCCAGAAGATTGATTCCACTGAGGTATATGCAACCAATTTCAAAGACAGACTCCCAGTAAAGTCAGATGAAATGCCATCGGTGCAGACATTAGAGTTCAACCCCCGATGGCTGTTCGATAGGATCGATCTCACCAAGGTTTCCACGACGGTTAGTAATTCCCATTGGAAGGTTCAGCCAGTCTTCGATGGCTTCTACCGAAAGCAACAGTAGTAATATTAACAGTTGGAAAAGCAGTTGAAGGATGCTGAAGAAATTTCTAAAAAGGAAAGTACTAGGTCAAAAAGGTAAAAAACTTCGCAGTTGCTCCTACCGCTTGGAATAACACCGGAGAAATCTGCTGAGTTGCTAGTTCACCGAAGTCCATCTCAGTCAGCTGCTGACAACCTCCGGCAGATCAGGGACAAAGATTTCAATGTCCGAAAGAAGTTCATGGATGACATAAAGCATCTCATGATTAAGAAGCCCAACGAAACTGAGGATATGCGTGTCAAGGCCCACCGCCAGAGGTAGTACAGTAATAGCCTGTACCACCAGTAACCCATAGCAAGGCTTTACTTTAAGGATGACAAGGTTGTAAAGTTATCGCAAGCCGAGGCTAATGCGGCTTACAATCTCAGTGCGGCACTAACAAATGTGGACGAACAGGACCACCGAGCGCTGAAATTCGTGAATAACGTAATGGTGAGGGACAAAAGCAGCCGCAGTATGCAACACCAGCGGTCCATTAGTGGTGTGAAGCTCCCTCCTTTGTGATGCTACCGTTCTTTAGCTTTAGTCGTGATTGAGCCTATCATCAAGAACTTTATATAATCACTGGAACTTCAAGCGGATGACCTACAATAATGAACGACCTAAGTTTGTGAACCCCTTCAATCTCTTTGTCAAGATGTCAAGGCTCATAGAGGAAGTCGAGAAGGATGACCGTTAATTCGAAAGGGAACTCAAGGGGGAGAGGCAGCTTGAATAGGCCATGTTCAGGCGGGTCTCGTCCCGAAGAAGTTCTCAGGGAGGGCTATACAGGAGCAATCACAAACCACCACCACCAGCGAAATCATGCAGCACCAAGCATAGAACTATCCGGTGGAGCGACCAAGTAGGGAAGCCCATCGAGCAGCTGATGTATTCCATGGGAGGCAGCTGACTGCAACCTTGCTGTGACCGTGAGAACTGAAACTACCTCTAATGACTTAGTCTGTTTCTCGATTATTATCTTCCATTTGTATGACCAACAGAAAACCATAGAATTTATTTCCTGGGAATATGCAAGGAAAGCACCTGCGATACTTTTCCTTTCGCAAGCTTGTTCTGGTCATATTATATTGTTGGGCTATCAATGGCAGGAAGGTTGCGCCATTTGCTTGCTAAAATGAAGGAGTTCGATCTTCCAGAGCACTATCATACAGAATAAGAAGCAGTCAGTGGGCTTAATAAGCTCGTCAACGATCTTACCAAGGCCAAGCGGACGTTGTTGATCACTGGTGCAGGCTTGAGCACAGCGAGTGGGATTCCTGATTATCGTTCACCAACTAACACTCGTCTTGCAGCCGGAGCAGGCCAATACAACCGTGAACAGCCACTCAACTTCCAGCCGGTAACGTTTGCGACTCCCTCGTTTGCTCACCTGACCATCACCTAGCTTGTTCGGAACAATTTAGTCTCGACAGTGATCACCCAGAACGTCGACAACCTTCATAGCAAGTCGCTGTTAAGTACAAGAAACCTCGTGGAGGTGCATGGGAATGTGTGTAGGGAGTATTGCTAGGCATGTGGACAGCTGCATTACCGGAACTACTATTGCAGGGATCGAAGCAGGCCTCGTACAAGTGATCATTTCAACGGTCGCTATTGCAGAAACTGTAATGGTAGGCTCCTTGATTCACTGGTGTTCTTTGGGGAGTCATACCCCACCCGCACAAAATCCTTTTTGGAGAGTATTTCAGCTGATCTGGTGGTGGCTATCGGCAGCTCAATGACGATACCATCACTGCAGCGACTCGTTAAGAAGCTAACAGCGAACACCTACGTAATCAACATCCAGAAGACTGCCTTGCCGGAGGAAGTGGTAAGCTGCCAGATTCACCATGACATTCAGGACTCATTTCGACATCTGGCATAGAAACTCTCTCTTCAGGTACGTCCTTTCCGCATAATGTACAATATTGCAGTGGAAGTGGATATACTGGGTAAATTTAACATCCAAATGTTCGATTTCGAGATGACACCCGTCGACTGCATCAGACAGTTAAGCATCCTTCGATAAAATGGCAATGTTGAAACAACGGGTGAGGTGCACAATAAATAGCTCAAGCAAATCGAGCAAATTAAGGAGGCTCGGCTTCAATTGCACTGCTACCATGGATAAACCGAAATCTCCCTGGACAAACATACCCTGCTGAGGATGGCCAACCAGCATACCATCATGCATTTCGAGTGGAACCCCAAGCTGAAGGTCTGGCATTGCTAGCCGGCAAATTGAAAACACTGGTCACTTCTGTTGTTGGCCTCCCTAACCCTGCTTCTGCTTGAAACTTAAAAACATCTGAACCTGCTTGTCCAGGGCCTTTTCTAGGACTGGTTTTGGCTTGGGTTGCGACGGTATTCTGCTCTGTTGCTGTTCCTTTTTCTACTCGCCCTTTACCCTTCGGTACCACACATGCCGTTCCAAGCCGGTTTCGTAGAGGAACTACTCCTCGTTGTACTAAACGTACTTCTGTACCTGTTTGTTTACTTGAGCCTTCACGAGCTCCTCGTTTTCTGATATCTTCTTTTCGTACTCAACGTTTACACCCCGACGGGGTTCTTTCTGACTGTCCACTTACCGAATGAGATTTACCATTCGAGTCTCATTTGCCCATCGGTTATGCTGTGGATCTGCTGGATCGAATAACGCGCCCTTCGGCAACGGTTTTTTGTCTGCATAGACATTCACTAGAAATTTGTCTTCAGTTGGGTCGGCTAGCCTTGAGGGTTGGTTTTATGGCTCCATATTCGTAAAGTATTGCTTTTTCTCAATAAATTTGCGCTTTTTGCCTTCGATGTTGGTCTCAGGTGCTTCATTAAGTTTACCCAGTTTAGTGCCAAGTGTGGGAAGCCCCTGCAGCAGGTGGGGTAGAGTCCATTTCTCGTCGGATACGTACATCTCTGCCAGCTTCAAGTATATCTCGACGCCAATCATTTAGAAATCGGTATGGGCAGTTCTTTCGGTGAGTGCGACAAACAGCTCTAAAAGTTCTGTCAGTGGTTTTCCGTAATCCTTGGATAAACTGGAGTATTTGAGAAGGTCAACGTAGACACTGCTGAACAGCGAATACTTCGGTAGAAGATCAGGTCGAATATTGTATAACCCCAACACCGACATATTCAGGGGGTCAGACAGCTCGTGGTTCGGATCTATCAGCTAAAATTCATCGAGCATGTGAAGTTTGGTTAGTTGGGAAGTCTTTATAACCCGTAGGCTTTCTTCACGGAGTACAGGAAGCAGTCTTTTATTGTCCTTTTTGTTTCTATCGAGGAAGGCTCGAAGGGTTTGAAGTCTCTTCAGAGTCTTAATGATGTCCTTGTGGGGAGCCAGTGCAGGATGACCAATCAACTTATTCATTCTCTTCAGTTCGTTTGAGGCAAAGTGTTCGTCAGTAACAGCACCACGATAGATGTTTCCGATATGCACGATTTCTCCGAAACCTAAGATTTCCGAACGAGTTTCACTAAGTCCAGAAACCAATTGTGCCAGCCTCTTGGCCCAGAGATAGAGCACCAGGCTGTGCCTTTTCTTACGTTAATCGGGGTTCAAGTTTTATTTGAGGTAGCCGTCGAGAACGTGCTGAATAAACTCCTAACCGTTGTGCGATTGCAAGCAGAACACCATTTACCCGTACTTGCGGTACTGGAACAATAACGGCACAAGATGGGGGTGCTTCTGGCTAATGGTAGCATAGTACCAGCTTTGAAGTTTTGCGTTCTCCTCGTTCTCTTGGAGGTAGTAGCTAAGCTGGCCGATATTGGTTTGAAGTGGAATCGAGTCAACGGTAACACCCAGCATCGAGCCACACAGAAAATTCAAGACTGTGAACTGCTCCTGTGGATTGAGAACCGTTAAGTTTCGGATGGCATCTTCCAGCGAGTACAGCACAGGTGAGATTATCTGCAAGACCAGTGGCTAGGCAGTCCATATCGGTACGAGCAGCTGTTTTAATTTGGAATCATCTAACGGCTCGTTGACGTTGATTGTTAAAGTAGGTTAACTAAGCGTAAAACCCGTGAGATAGCTCAACATCTCGCGTCTTCCACCAGGTTTCGCGAGGCAAAGAACCTCCACCTTTTCGTTGCAATACTTCGAGGACAAGCTCTGCCTCATTTCGTTGTCTAGCCGTAGCACTAACAGGCTATTCACAAGGTTTGAGGCAAGACTTTTTGACAGCAGCACAGTCTTCGCCGCTATCACCTTGTACTTCAACAGTTCCAAATGCGACCGGATTAGTCGGGCGAGGTGAACGAAACCCGGTTTGACCAATACGCAAACCCACTCGAACAATTGGCACTCCGGCATAAACTGGCTGATGATTTGCTCGGTGAGGGCTTCGCTTGTACTCGTGTACATCCAGTAGTTGAAGGTATCACAATTGAGCTCTTCCAAGATGGCGTTGACGATACGTGGGCCAATCCTTTCGTGACTTGCTGGTTAGCTTTGCTACTATCGGATCAACTACCCAGTTGCAGAGTCTACTACGATTGGAGGCTATTCCTGCCTCTCCCCGAGTATGATGTTTTGGAGGTCGAACAGTGTTCTCACACCATTGAAGACCTGAGAAATATTGTTCAAGAGTAAAGCATTTCGATAACCCAGAGCGACCTATTCCTTGTATGTCTTCCCGTTTATGGTGACTGTTAATGAAGGTGACTCCTTAATCAGCCTCACAGAGTTTTGTCTAAGCCCATATCTCGCGCCCTAATTAATAAGATTTGCCTGCATAACAAACAACGGTACTTCAATAATAGCTGCTCGTTTGCTCACGAGGATCACCTCCAACAGCCCACTCCCCATCATTTCAAGATACTCCTTCCGCTCCTCTTCTCTGATATTTTCCAACAAGGCAAAGAACTCTGTTTGGTCTTCATCAAGCTTCACAAACACCCGACTGATCAGTGTGAAGTCATTAAGGCGAAAGTAGTTTAGGATGAGTTCGTCCATCCCTGATTTCACCAGAGCTGGGCGCATAACTAACGCACATCTCTGTGCGCACAGCATTTCAGGGCACAACTATTTCTGCAGCTGCTCATTCTGCATGGGTTCACGCACTCGAATGATGTTATCCAAGTTCCGACAGGGGTTGTTAAGATGAGGTGGGCCAATTCGAGCAACAACTTTCATGACGAACTGCGGCACAACCTCCGAAACTACTTGCTGACCTAACAGATAGTTGAGCATGAAGGAGTTGCGGTTGAACTGGAAGGCACTTTCCAGCTTGGTCCGCTTGACCTGTTCGAAGTCCTCCTCGACAACGACGAAGTTGTTGTAGTCCAGCACGTCGCGAAGCTTGTCTGCTGCAGTTCTCATCTCGCCAGTATTGGAATTCGGAAGCAACACAGTTTAGTAGTTGACCTGCAGGTAGTTCTGGAAGAATAGTTGGGTGTCAACGCAGGCTGCGTACAAGTTGTTGCTGCTGTACAGCAGCAGGTATGGGTGCAGCTTCTACTGGATTGATCGGATCAACTTGCGGAAGTGGAACGGGTTTGAGTGCTCGCCGCCTCGTAGCAATACACAGTAAACTGTGAAGGACTCGTTTAGGCCTGGGTAACTCTTCTGCTGTTGTTAGCGGAGATTAGTGTACAACCGGATCTTCACTTTTATGCTTTCGGCTTCCTATCTGAAATCGAGGCTTAGTGGATCCAACGGCAGCCGAGACATCGCTTGGAAGAAGTTGAAGTACTAATCGAAGCTGTACTTGTCTATACAGCGGTCTAGTCGATCAAACAGCCGTTGTTCAGTCAGTTTATGGCGAAACTGCCATTCCTACAGAAATATTGAAGAGAGCACCGAATAACCTCCTTCATTAAGCAGTTGCAAGAGGCGTTTATTGTGGGTGTGCTGAGTGGATTCAGCCTTTGGCAATGCAAATGCCGCCACGAAGGTAGTCGTATTCAAGTGGCTCTCCTTGAGATCCCGGTTAAGAAGGTACCCGTAAAGCAACTTCGAAAAGTTTTGATCAGAGACTATGACCGGATGGCTATTCATGGGGCAGCGGCATTCCATACACTCGAACACATCCACGTACTGCTGAAGGTCCAGACTGAAATTTCCATGGAACTGTTAGCAGCGATCGCATCTCATGCATCTTCCACGGTCGAAATTGAATGGGTTGAAGGGCTTCGAACGTGACGGATCCTGCTCGGAAGCCTTCGCGAGTCTACTATTGTGTTTCTATTGCTTAAGCTCACCTTACCTTTTGGATGTCTTTCTTCAGCAGTTGGTTGTGCACTTCGATCTCGTTCTCGAACTACTGTCTTTCGAACTCCAGAAATTCGGTGTCCTTCCGATGAGGGTTCACTTCGGATTCTTCTGGACGGAACACTCTCGTGGGGTCGTAGGATAGTTGATGGGTACTCTATTCTCTGAGTCTTTCTGATTCAACCAGGCAATCTACCACCTATCTTCGAGAAGGGATGCTTCTCGATTTTCCACAGTTAGGTGGAAAGCATGCTGAAGAAGCTGTGCTCTCTGGTAACTTCGGTCACGGCTTCGCTCGTTGCCATTTAAATCGAGAGTCTCCTTATAATGTAATTTGCATGACCGAACAGGAGGAGGACCGAAGACCCAAGTTCAAGACATACGTGAAGGGCACATTCCTACTTTCTGAAGACGGGTTGGAATATAAAGAACAGAATGATGAAGGAAAGCAAGTAGAAAAGGTCGTTGAGGACAAAATTGGGTTCATGTCGCTGCAGAAGCAGATCGAGAAGGAGAAGACTGAAAAGAATGATAGGGAGAAGCTTGCGAAGAAACGCAATAACTCCATCGTGGACAAACCCACACTTATACCAATCAAAGACACTCCGGTAGATCCCGTGCCAGAGCCGATTCTGGATAACCAAAAATGTGAGATCGCAACACAGGAACAGTTCGAATACTTCCAATCGTACATCAGCCAAAGATAGCGAGAGCGCAAATTTGAGGAAGCAGAGGAAAGACAAGTAGAGAGATTCTTGGAAACACAGCAAAAGCTGGCAAGTATACCACAGATCCCTGTGAGCATTGTATTCGAGAAGGATGATAACAAGCAAGAATAGTTTAAGCAGCCCAAGAGATTGGTAAAGATTAAGGTAAAGAGAAAGGAGCCAGAAAAGCCGGCTGATTCAAGCGAAAACCGCCCGAAGATGGAAGGAGACCTATCAATGGGAGAAATGGTGCAGAAGGTGAGGGTTCTAAATAACCAAACAGTCAAGCGAGTTGCCCCTGTGTAGTAGTGATGCTGTCTGATAGATGCTGCCAATTTGTTGCTTATTATGGCTAGTAGCCTACAGTCTATTTAAATTTGAACTCACAGCCAAATGAACCCCAAACAAAAGATCACACTGCCATACACCTACCGAGATGACTTCAGCAAACTGAAATCCGAGCTTGAGTCAGGCCTCGAAGCAGTCAGACCGACCATCGACAAAGAGTTGCAAAGCACAATCAAAGACGCTGAAACTCGTAAGGCTATGCAGCGCGGCATTGAAAAGCAGCTCCATAAGATGATGCTAATGGTCACCAGCAAGTGCAACCAGCTGCTTTAGTACCGCACCGACCGATAAATATCGGAGAAGCCGAGGCTACAGAAGCCTGAAGACCAAGCATTAATCAAGTACAACGAAGCCGAGTCAATTATAATGAAGGAGGCATACGAGAGGTGCAGGGGACGCAAGGTAGCACCAAAGGCACCGGTGTCCATTACCGAGCCCAGTCGCCTGAAGGTGGATGTTGGCGATAGCAAGCAAGTCGATGTCGAGGAGTTCTGCAAACAGACCGCCGTAAACTATCAGCAATCTCAAAAACGACGTACCATGTCTCCTTAAGATAGAGCTCATCGAAGTGGAGAAGAGAGAAACCTTCATGGCCACGAAGTCAACGAAACTGGTGCAGGAAATCGCCAAGCACGGCGAATCAGTTAAGTTGCTCCCGATCGGCGACTGGTAGTTGCTGAACTGACAGTGTACCACCCAATATCGACTTGCACGAACATTATTAATAACCCGAAAGGGCATGACCGTATTCTACGATGAGTTTGTGTGGATCGTGGAGGTCGGCATTAACTCTGTTTCCGCAATCTTCATGATACTGATACTGGTGTCGTACCGCACATGCCTAAGGAACCGCCTGTCATTCGCCTTTCAGATTCTGATGGTGCTGTTCATTAACGAGCTTGGTGCCTGTCTGTCCAGACTGCTGCACTTCTGCGCCATGGATAATACTGCATTGTGCTCACTCAGCCTCATCCTTTCCACCGGCTTCGACGTGGCTGCAAGTACCTTATTACGTTATGCTTAGACATCTGGACATGCTTCATATCATATGTCGTAGTCAAGGAGTGCAATCAACCAGGTCGCTACATAGCCTTCTGGAAGGTAGTGGCACGCAACATTGTGCTCACCTACGTGCCATCGGTGTGCATCTGCGTGCTCATCGGAGTGTTGTTGGAACTGGACAACCAGAAGACTTCTGCGACGGTCTGCTGGCGTGCACTTAACGACCCCAACCTGTACGACTACATCATCTATGCTGCGGCCTTTATCCTACCCAGCTTCATCGCAGCATTGGTCAACATCATTAACATGTACAGATACTCCAAGCTGGAGCATTCAACCTTCAACAAATTTCTACTGTTTCCGGCGTTGCAAGTGGTGTCGGCAGCCTACTATATCGCCATTAAAGTCTATTTAATGTTCGCAGGGGACACAGCATTCGAGTACAGCGAGGTGGTATATCTTTCACAGCCAATGCTGTATGGGCTGCTGTTCCTTGTGCTGGTGGTTTCCTGGCTCAGCAAGGACTCCTCTGATACCACCAGCATCCTCAGCGATAGGCTGCGCGGCAACTCCATTGAGTACTACTGACTGTGATATTGCCTGTGCACAAGTACTACTGTCATCGGTCAGAAGAAAGCACGAATAGTCAATCACTCGTTGAAGACGGTACGCTAGCCGCTGGACTGGCTCACGGAATAGCGACGTAGGGTTTACATAATCAGTTTGTTCTTGAGCCGCTGCGGTGATTCCTTGCGACGCTCGTTAATGATGATAGACGTAGCAGCGGAGATGAAGCCCCGTTATCCCACTCCAAAGAGCAGGTAGTAACTTTATCGGTAAAATACGAGACTGCTGCCGATACCGCCGAGTGTTGGAAGGTTGTGTGCGTTTTCTACGGCAACGAATTCATTGGTCTGGCAGCGGTAGATGATGAGTTCACGTTCATGACGCTCACCTGAGACTATTATGAAGGTATTTTAGTTATGACGGTGCACTAATGGCTCAACCGAAGAAGGTGGTAGTCCACTAGGTTATAGACGGTGCAGAATTGGCGTATACTTGTTCAACCGCAGCTGTAAGAGTGTGCTGAGCTCTCCACTTTGATTACTTCCCCCGAAGATATAGATGCCCTACCTATTGTCGTAGTTGTTAGAATACAGAGGGTAGTTTTCATGCTGGTTGAATTGTGCGACCATCGCATGCCGAGCCAACCCTCCCTCCAGAAAGCGTTCGAGTTCATTATCACTAGTCTTATACTCCTTACCGTACCACTTCAGCTCCTTTAGATCCAAATACTTCAAATCGTTGAAATGCTGGTTCTTACTACTGATTCCCCCGAATATCATCATATACTTGCCGAAGTGGCAAGCCCCATGATGGCGACGTGGTTCTACCACTTCCTCGTTGTTTATTTTGATTTGCTTATACGTGCCCGATGTGATATCGTACAAACACGTTGTGTTGAGACAGTCACGAACCAGACCTGCATTGCCTCCCAACCCACCAAACATTATTACGTAGTGACCGCGATAGAGAATTCCAGAGTGAAAGCTGCGTGAGAGTTCTGTCTTGACATTTCTCACCCAAGCATTCGTTTGGAAGGAGTAATAGCATACGTTGTGTAAGGGTGCGTTATTGTGTCCTCCCAGCAGAATAAGGTGATCCTTATATATCACACATACCTGCCCCTATCTTGATTCTGGCTTCCATCCTTTTATAGTGTACCGGCTGACTTGAGCATCGTAGATCATGTCCTGTGGCTTAATCTCCTCTGCCTGCTTGACCTTAATCTCCCCGACTTTATTCTTAGCGGCGGAACTGCTAAGTGCCGCTAATTTGCTTCGACGCGTATTCAGCTGTAGCAATCTTGCATAACGCTGGCTGTTCTTGATGTACTCCTCATACTCAAGGTTTCTCAGGGCTCCAATGCTTTCGTTCAGTCGTTTTAGTTTTGACTTGTTCGACTAAAGCGTGTCGTGCAGCTCTTCATGCTCAGTGTGTACCCTCCTTGAGGTATTTATTCGTGAGGAAGCGCCTTCCTCCTTCAGATTTCTTTCCAATCTCCAAAATGACACGAAGCCTTTCTCCACCGCCTTGAAAAGATCACCTTAGGGTATGCTCAGGTAGGGAAGTTTTGTGCGTGAGTCTAGGCTACTCTTTGCTGGAGGCATCAGCTGAATCGGCACGGGTGGAATCCCTACAGCAGGAGGCTTTGGTGGCTCCATATAAACAGCAATATATTATCAGAAGAGTTCAGCTTTGGGTAATGAGCTCGGTCTCCCTTCGAGAGGTCCGGTGAGATTCGTCCGATATTATAGACTAGCGGATAGCCGAGTCACTGATTTACTCTTTCGGCCGTTCCACTTGAATACCGATAAGGTACATCACTAGCGGTATCATTTCGAACACGGTGTAGAGAACGAAGTAAGTGAGACTATGCCAGAATCCGACAATTGGAAAGCCAGTAACCAGCTCATAAACTAGCCTTCCCATCTCCACCAATGCTCGGATCAGGACGAATATAAAGGCTACGATGTATACCATGTTGAACTAAGTTATGAAGGGGGTGTTACCCGCACTTTGCTGATTTTAATCCCGATGACCCTTCGGAACTCGCTGAGGAGTTGGGACAGTCGACGTCCTTAGTGAAACTGAATGAAGCATCCCACAATCATGAAGAAGTACACCACTATCTCGAGACTGTCAATGACCACAGGCAAAGTGGTTTACTCTACTTCGGTATATACCACGACCCCTGCAGTCACTATGCTGAACACCACAAGCAGTACGATAGTGGTCCCGACGAATATGTGCCGCCTCCGTCGCAGTTTCTTCAAGGATTTGTCGTATTCCTACCGCAGTTTGTAGCTGATCACACTCCAGCCGTACGCAATGGTCAGCATTATGCCTAGCTGTGCTACCAGGGAGAAGTTGTTGATGATCTGCTCGACGAACAACAGCCAGTCCGACTCCGCATCATTTTGGTAGAAGTTGACAGCTCCGATTGCTATCTGCAGTACACTGATCAGGATTATTAAGCAGTAGAAGGTACAGAAGAAAGGTTTGTTGGTGGATTGACAAGAGCACCCCAACCCGATAACCCCAGCGAGTGCAGTCACCGAAAAGCCGACAACATCAACGATTGATGCTATGAACACTATGGACATTATATAAATACAATTGACTCAGTTGGCGAACTTGTCTTTGGGTTATAATTTGAATGCAGAGCATCACGATTGCAGTGCTAATGGTAGTGGTGGCTGCCCAACCCTACTGTAACAGTTTCGTGCAGGCAGGGAGCTACTACGACATCAGCTTCGGCTCCAAGACGGATAGTCAAGTGAATGTTCCGGGAGTGTCAGCAAACACTAGCTTCACGTATAACCTGTGTGGCAGCGTATCGAGGATCTGTGAAGTACTGACGAACGGCACGGCGGGCACTTTAGTTCAGAACTATGAGGTAGCACACACAGTAATGTAGGGGACAGCAATACTGACCATAAACAGTTCGTTCTGCGTTCCCTTCACAAGCGATCCTGTGGCAGGACTAAACAGCAATAACGATGTTAACAGAGGTGTGCAACTCGTTTATACGTCGGAGGCAGTTAATGGCGTCACCTACACAGTCAACCTGATAAGCTATTGTGGAGTGCCAACTTCCATCAACCAGGTGGTAGGTAACACGTATACGATTGGAAGTGGGATTGACGGGTGTCCGAAGCTCGACTTAACAACCTTATGGGACTTCTTCGGCAGGAACACACTCGCATTCTTCATCACCACCGAAGTGTTGGGAATCATACTCATGGTGCTGGGGGTTTATCTCTACAGGGTCACACTGCTCGTTCTGGGGTTGCTCGCAGCATTCTTCGTGTTGATTATGGTCGAGAGCATAGTTGTGTTCCAACCAGGAGTACCAATCGAACTCACCACTTCCGTCATCGTCATTACCATCGTTACCAGCGTGCTGGCAGGCTATGTAACCCTGTACTTCCCGCGAGTTGGCCTGTTTGTGATGGGAATGTGGGTAGGCTTCTTCCTCTCTTTCATCTTGAACAACATTGCACTGTACCACATCGTATCGAACCCGCCAGCACTGCCCCTGATGATAACGATGGGTATTCTTGGTATCGGTATGGGAGTGCTCTCGCTGTTTATCAAAAAGACCTTCGTAATAGTGTCAACATGTAACCAATTGTTTAAATCAGCTTTCATAGGTGCTTACGCGAGCATCCGAGCCTTGAGCTGGTTTCTTGGAAAGTACCCAAACTAATTCCTAATAGCCAAAGAGGTGCATACTCAGTCCCTACAGGTAAAGGTGGAGTGGCAGTATTACATCTATGTAGTGGCACTGGTCATATTGACACTATCATCAGTCGCTATTCAGTTCTGGATTTTCAGGAAGAAGTCGAAGATGCTTGGTAAGAAGGCTGATATCGACTCGTACATTGGCAAAATTGAGGAAGACCTTGATATGGAGAGAAGCAAATTCATCAACGTCGAAAACGTATTCAAGAAAGAGGATAAGAAGAAACCCAAAGCAATCTTCCTAAAGAAGAAGAAAGCAGATAGCGACTAGGACGAGTAAGCTAATAGCCAGAACAATGGCTCGGATGAGTAACAGTAACTTCCGAAGAATAGACAAGCGACGAAGAAGAATGGCCAGAAGAACAAGAAACTCACCAAAACTGGAAAAAGCAACTCTGAAGAGGAGTCACCTGCTTCCGAGCAGTCCGATGATGACAAAGATGACGAAGGTGCTGATAGGCAGTCCTCAAAACGTTCGTCGAATCGAGAAGCTGAAGAAGAAGGAGCCCTCCGGGAGAGACTCCTCGCTACAAACAAGCGTCGTAAATGACTGCTACCTTTCTGTTACTGCCTAATTTTAATTTCGCTGCCAAGGAATTTGAATCCCATGCAGCGACGGCAGACCAAGATGCTCAGCAAGAACGACCTCCTGCTATGGCTGAAGCAGTTCGTGAATGTACGGCTTCAAACACGTAGGTTAGCAGCGGCAATCGCATCGAAGCCTTGGGCAACGGAGTCGTGTATTGCCAGCTACTCCGCCACTTTCACCCACACGCCATACCAGAACCCTCGATATTGAAAGAACCGAAGAATGAGTACGAGAATATGAGCAACTTAAAGCTGCTGCAGACTGGACTGGTGAAGCTCAAGACTAGCAAAGAGATCGACGTAGGCATGTCCAACTATTTAGATCGCCAAACTCGCGAAATGCCGCTATCAAGACAACTGGGAACTACTATCGTGGCTACATGGGTTCTTCACTGAGCCCCATGAAGAGGACTACTTCGACGAGACAGCGACAGTAGCACCAGTAAAGTTTTCTGGAGGTAAGCGCGACCACCACACGTTCGTTCAACAGAAGGAGAACTTCCTCTACAATCGCTGCTCGGTTAAGGGCAAGTCATCTGTGAGTTCCGAACTCTTCCGGAATGACTACTCAGTGATCGTTGAGAGGGCCAAAGATATACTCATGAAAGCTATGGGCGACAGCGAAAAGGTAAGACAGTTGAAGCTACTGCTGGGCGTACCTCTGATAGAACCTTCGAGCGACCTGCAGGATAGCGATATGGGTCTTGAGAAGCTATTCGAGCTCGATGCCGGTCACGACGACTGATTGTCACCAAGCAGCGTATATTTCCAACGATCCCAAGGGATAAGTCTACACCACGGTTAAAGGCAGGATGCAAGGTGGTCAGTTCTTATAGAGGTTCTGTTGTGGTTTGTTGGTGTAGGCATTCATGTAAGGGTTTTGTGCTACCTCAACCTGCTTCATCTTGATGTCCTGCTCCAAGGCTATCTCTCCCTTCAAAGCGTTCAACATGTAATCTGCATTGACGTTGTTGTCGTTCTTGAACAGGAGGTTGTTGGCAACATTGTTGCCAATCAGCATTTCGTCCATAGTTTGCTCGAAGCGTTCGACATTGCCGGCCATCTTTTCTAGACTTGGACCCTGCTGTTGCTGCACAGCCAGCATGTAGCCGATCTTGTTATAGGCGTTCATCATAGTTTGGTGGTTGCCGCTGTTGCTTATGGTACCGGCTAGGGCATCCATCTTCATCCCCATTCTGTGCAGGTTCGAGGCTACGATAAGTAAGGACTGTACTTTCGTTCTGTTTTATGGCCGCTTGGTTGAGGTACATCTTGGCCATCTCCTCGTTGTTCTTTTTCATCTCCCGACGAGCCTTTTCGATCATGAGCTGCCTCTCTTTATCGGCCTTCTCAGCCTGAGCATTGAATCGTTTGGATTGCATCTTCAGTTGAATGATGGTTTCTTGTTTTTCGAGTGGGCGTACTGGTGGTCCCTTTTGTTTATTCTGCTCGGCTCCCATGGTGATTGTTGTGGTTGACTTATTGCAATTATTGGCATTGAACGGTACGCTGATTGCATAATCTTGATTGCGGTTGAAAGTCTATTGAGTTTCACAGAGTTGAAGGAATATCTCGAGCCAAGATTATCAAATCACCCTCGTGGAGAGATACTACACAGAATTTCGAGGATAACTTGATGACCGATCTCCAGTGAGGTATCCCATAATGCCTTCGAGTTTATAAATCTGATTTTGGCGACCTTAAGTCTGGATCGTGCCAACTCAGATCGATCCTAAATGATTTTAAGTTTAAATGCGTTCGTTTGAAATCAATCCAATATAATTGAATGTTCAAGATCTTCTTTGTCTCGATATTGTTGGCAACCACGCTCGTGAAGGCCAATGACACCGACAATTCGGGCGATGCTCCTTCTCTGATAGCGGTGGGAGCAATCAAAGATACTGGCCTCCTCACAGACACACCAGGTTTCACTGAAGTAAACCACTATGTACTTTCCAAGCATCCCGAGCTGGAAAACGCGGCAGTTACCGCAGTCGCGACGCAAGTTGTAGCAGGTGTCAAATATTACATAACCTACGAAACGGACACAACCAAGTACGACGTGGTTGTTTGGAAGCAGACCTGGCTTAAACTCAACAGAATCACCTCCTTCAAGGTCACCCAGAAATGATTCTCCGAAGTTTGAGTTTAGAAATGGTGTCGCGAATTACTTAATACTGAATTTTGTTATCAGCAAAGCTTTCAACTGATTCACCATGAAAATATCACTTTCGGTCAGCTTCGGTCAGTGTTGGATGGGAGAACATGAAAATCCCAATGGTTGCCACCAACTGCAGCACCAGCAAACTTATCCCCAAACGTTTCATCAGTTTGTGCTTGGTTGTGTCGTTTGTCGATTGAAGGAATCCAGACGCCCAGATACCTGCCAACATCGCGAAGATAAATCCAGCTGAATCCATATGAGTCTCTCCCAACATCGATATCAGCCCAGCTCCCACTATCTCCACAAACCCCAGAATCAACCGTTTCTTGTGAATGGGTAACAGCAGTCTCATTGTGTCACAGTTTATTATTATGTACCCAAACAGCGACCCCACCAGCCCAAGCAGTGATATGTATGCTCCGCAGGAAGTGTCGTTAGTGGGATCACGCGATATCGATCCAAAGAAGAAGTTGCCGATGATACCCGTCACTAGGTATATGAATGCAGTCCGACCCCATCCAAACGAATGTTCAAATCGACTGGCTATGACGAGAGTACAGCCGATACTGACAGCCATTTGATAGAAAGTTTGGCTGATGAACAACGCAGTGACTGTCCTGTAGACTTGCCCACGATAGACCTGCAGTGGTTGGTTACAAAGCAGCAGCAATAACGTTTCAGTACGTAATTCCAGCAACTATCCGTCAGTCTTAAAGCCTATAATGCATCCCGCGATGAACACTGCCAAGTATGCCAGACACAGAAACGTCGTTAGCGACAGAAGTTTGTAATCAGGGAGCATTGTAGCTCTCACGAAGTGCATGCAATTCTCTTCGCGTGGGTTCCTGGTGATCACATAGCTAGCTATGTATTTTCCATACAGTACGCAGAAATGGTATCTTTAGCTTCTAGTACCGTTGCAGAATGCTATTCGTGTCTGCTGGGGGTGGATTATCGACGGGTGCGACCCTTACGCCAATCTATTCGCTGCTTACCTATTGCATCTGAACTTTTAACTTATAATAGCTGAGCGAGTCAATAAGCGTAATGTCAGCACTTCAACAAATTCAAACGGCCCCAGAGGTTGTCGTGGTGTTGGGACAGGACGACAAGTAACTGAGGTTGCTGGATGCCAAGACCATGGCATTGCTGTCGCCATCGATGAAGGATGGGGATGTAGTGGTAGCACCAGTTGCCTACAGTTCGCAAACCGAGCAGGTCATCGCTGCTCAGGCAGTCAAGACGATAGTGAACGTGTGGAATACCGACCAGGAGGCTCCCAGCTTCAAGGCGAGTTTATCTGAGAAGCTGACATGTCTGCAGGTGGATCCTTCCGAGACAGTATTGTTGGGAGGAGGAGAAAGCGGCACCTTGTATGTTTGGGAGTTACCGTCAGGACTTTTGCTGAGGAAGTTTCCAGCTCACAACAAAAAGATCATTGGCATCGCCGTGGATGATGAGTTGTGCATCACAACAGCAAGTCACTCTGAAGCGAAGGTCTGGTCAATGCTGAGTGTGTTCTGCGACCAAGCCAAGGAAATTAGGCATAAACAAATGGTTAATATGAAGGACAGGCTGCTGGACATTAAAGTTGCCAACGGTAGGTTGCTGGTCTTGAGCGAGTCTGCAGCTCTAGTCTACAAGCTGCATAATGCTGAGAAGGAACAGGTGTTCCAGATGGAAGGAGCAAGTTGTTTCAGCTGTGACCCAACTAGCAATCACCTGTATGTTGGTTCATCCAGTGGAGCCATTGTCGAGTTTCGAATCGATAAGTCGACTGAGTACCATGAAGTAGTCTTGGGAGCTGACGGTATTGAGATTGTCAAAACCGCTAAGGAAAGGACTTTGGTTGGGCATAAACATGCTGTGAGCTGTCTTACCTGGATGAACTCCCTCAAGTATTTAGTTTCTGGCAGCAAACAAGGTGAGCTTATCGTCTGGCAGAACGGTCAGATCAAGAAGCAGATAACTCTGAAGCTAGAACTATGTCAGCTATTAACTATCCCCCGTCCCTCCAATCACCGACCGAACAGCAAGAAAGTGCAGATCTCCAGGATGAAAGCCCTACACAAATACGAGCAGAAGAACAACTAAACTGAACAGTTGGAGTGGATCTGTAGATAGTAACCCTACATTCCCACCGAGAACCCGGAACATACCTTCTCCGCAATCATGAAGGAACTCGCCAACGAGAAAGGCCAACTTCTGAGTACAATATAATCTCTGAAGCATCAGAACAACACTTTGATGAAGTGTGCAGAACACTACGCAGAGCACTTTCTCGACAAGTTTGACTCTGCTTGATTTTGTGTGTAGTTATAACATGAAGTAACTTACAGTGCCCGAGCTGAAACTCTTTAGCGGGGAAACCAAGAGCTACAACGAGTACCGATACGAACAGAGTGGTCGAAGGCATCGTGATGATAGGTTGGAGGAAGACGGTGGTCGCTACAAAAATGATCGATCGAAAGAGAGGCTTAACTATACTCACGAAAGGGTTGTTCCAGCCGAACGCTAATACCGCACAACTGCAGCATTAGTCAATCGTATACTCCCTCGGTATATAGAGGAAGTTCCGAGGTGCTTGCCTATACCACATCTCTAGCCAATTCCCATTCCCATCGCCGTGCCGTTTCCACCGCCACCTCATATACTCCCTCTCTTACGAGCAGAACCACCCTCATTCAGGCACTCTCGGGTCTCCAGTGTGAACCTACTGACGAGCCCAACAGACAAATACTACGAAATCACAAAGCAAGTACTCTACGATGTGAGACACTCCCCTCACGAACGCAACATGAACATTCCTTCGAGCAATCGAACCAGCATCGGAACAACCAATCGAACTTCAGCATTCACCCAGCCGAGTGTTCAGTAACATAACACATTCAGCATCAAGAAAGACCCGTACCTGAGCTAAAACACTCAATCGAATAGGCTCAAGATCTTCCCTGACGACGGTAAGAACAAAGGTATTCAACTAACTACAAACGACAACCCGAAACCGAAACCTGCTACCCAAGAACCATCCGTCAAACCACATAAATAGCCTTCAAGTAATAACCTTCGGTAGCCCTCTCCTCCCAAGATTATGGTGCACGAAGCTGATCAGACAAATGAGTCCAGAGTCCACTCCGAGGAGGTTCCCGAAGGAAATATTGAAAACTACAGCAACAAGGAATTGCTCAAACTTTTTAAGGATGTGCTAGAGCACGAACGGATCAACTTCGAACAGTACCGGGAGGAACATGAGCGAGATTGGATTGGAATACTGGACTACGTCAATCGACTTAAGAGGGAAGACCAGCAAAGATAGTTACGCAAGAAGATCCGATAATGGAAAAAGCGAATAGATCTACCATTGCAAGATTCCATCATCGAGAACGTTTCCACTTACTCCGATTTGGTCCAAAACGATAGTGTTCTCAGAAGGGATCTCCGATAAATCGATGATCGACGCCAACGTTACTAAACCAAAATCGAAGAGAAGTATGCAGAGATCGACGAGTACGATTTTACCTTGTAGCGTAACATGCGAGAGAACAAACACACAGATCTCGGTTAGGTCATCCGAATCAAAAACGAAGAGATGCAGCTGTACCGAGACTGTGTGGGCAGCATCACCAAGCTTATCGAACGCTACGAAAAGGGGGCTGGCAAGGCCGGCTCATCGGTATTTTCCTACTTTGAGTGACTGTCTATTAACAATATAATGGAATCAAGGAGAGAACCACTGGTTGGTCAGAAACCTCAGAAACCCAACGCTATTGTCCTGGGCGAGTAGCTGCTCAAGGTATAGCGCAAGGCTAGTTCGGAGATGAAGCAACTAGCTGAAATGTTCGGCGAAATCACTCTTTAATCGCATTAGCAGAAAGAATATGGTCAAGTCGCCAAGAAAATGAGTCAAAGCAAAATAGCTGCGAAAGCATTTACTATCGAAGATTACCGGCTGCTGTGCTCCTTCGATAAACTACCTAAGTCGAACCCAGCTATTCAGATCTCAACGTAGTCATTGAAGCGAATCGTGTTAGGATATGAACTTAACGACGAAGCGATAAACAGTCAAATCGCGCTGCTCAGAGAGTCGCTACCAGCTGATAGCAGCATCCGCTTACTCAATAGCTTCTTTGTTGGACTGCTATAGAAAGGGAACACTGAAAGGGTATTCAAGAAGTTCAGAATTGAGAAAGAGTGCAAACTGATCATTCCAGTGAACCTGAAGGGAGTGCATTGGATCACTGCTGTTGTCCACTCCGGAAGGATTGAAGTGTACGATAGCATGAAATACTCCGGGGTACCAGCGATCCTCCAAAGCTTCTTCCAAAAGTATTATGGAAAGGAGTGCAAAGTGGAGGTGGGTGGGTTTCCTAAACAAGACAATTTAGTCGATTGTGGAGTCTTTACGCTTTGTGGAATTGAGGATCTCATCCACAATCGGGAGTGGACTTTCAGCCAGGCTGACATGCTGGCGAAACGATTAACACTTGCTCGTGGCATTATGGCGAAGAGATAAGCACAATGATAGATAATCAGGAGCGGAAAGCACCCTCGAACACCACCCACGCTAGGTACTACCGATCATTGAAGGTTCTGATAACCTTTTCCCTTAATGTATCGAAGGCTTGATTAAAGTTCAGGAGGGTTATATTACTGCCAGTCCGTTTCAGTCCCATCCATATAGTGTGGTAGAGATGCAGGAGGAACAGTCTATGGAGGTCTGCGTATGCGTTGCGGTTAGATAGCAGGAGTCGGCAAAAGTTCTTCAATGCCAGCCGACTGCATAACTCACGGTGGTCGTGGTCTGCTCGACTGGTGAGTGTTTGGAGGTGGAAAAACTTTTTCATGAAAAAGCTGATGTTTATGGACGACACTGCGAAGAAGAAGTCGTTGCCTTCCTTCTCCATATCCTTCACACTGTGGTTCTCGCGAGCAGCGAAGTCGTTGATAAGCTCGAGGGATAGTATACCCCCTCCACGCAGGTCTCTCTCGGGATGATCTCCTTGGAAGCCAAGCTTTAGCCAGTCGCGAGTAACTATCGCAGCGGGACACTCCGTCGAGAAGTAGCCACGATAGAGCTCCTTAAATAGCTCCCATCGTTCGTTGGGTGGCTCAAACAATATGGCTGCTTTTGCCTTCAAATCGTAGAACTCCTTGAGTTAATCTCGAGTGAGCGAATAGTCCTTACAAGTGGCCTTCTCCCAACAGCTGCGCTGTCTGGTATGTGTCTCCGGTTCTGTGAGGTTGACCAGCCCCTCGTTAATCATATAACTATTATGTGTGACGCTAATTGAACAGAGTGACCATGTAGGCCTCACCGTCCTGGTAGAATCATGCTCTGTTATAGCCGTCTCTTGGCACTAACTTCACAAATGAATTGTGTGTTAGCAACATGAAAGAGGCCATGGTCCTTTGTTGATTTAATTATTATAACTAAGGCCAGCCAAAGAGCCATTCGAATAGGTTTGAATTTGGGTGTTGAGTACGAATCAAACTCGCCCGGGCTGATGTGGGACCACTGAGAAGGTTGCTCGTAACTTTGCTTGAGTTATTATGCCAATGACAACATCACGGCAAGGTATTTGTGTGGTTTGGTGGGCTGTTGGGGTTATTTCCTATTCGGATCGAAGTTACACAGAGAGGGTACCTATCCTGTTCAGTTCGTTCGCTGATCTTGCCTGAGGTTCCGAGCCCGATGAATTATACGAAATTTGAGTGTTAGATTTTAGCATATAAGTTAGACTCAAGGACCACCTCAATTCTGATGGGAATGAGTGGTAATCACCCGACCCCACGTGTGACCGATTAGGAATCAACAAGTCAAACAATTCGTACCTCAAGAAAATCGACGAGGCTTCCTGGCCGCTCTAACCAAATTTACGAATACCGTGCGAATGCAAACGGGCTGCCATGTAAACAGGAGGTGGCGTATCCTACTATTAAAGACAAGCAAATAGCCAAACTGCGAACTGGAGACAAAGAACTTCTCGATAAACCCAAGTCAATAAGACTTCTCTGTTCCGTTCCCGTTCGGGTTGAAGAGAAGACGCATGACTACGAAAGCCTCTTTTTTCCCAAGAGAGGTTCTCTTTGTCTTAAGGCAAGGATAAAAACAAAACCCTGAAAGGCCTCTTCTTCAATACGCAAAATCAATACAGAATGTGACAGAAACCAAAGTTAACCAGTAGCACGGCCGGATATTAAGGTCGATCGTCAGCCTTGCCCAGTCACATAATATATTTTATGAGCGATCAGCAAGACTTCGTGGACAGTGTCTGGCTTGTTGAAAAGGGAGACCCCCAAGCTGCCAATAGAGAAGAGGACTGGTCAGAAGATCCAAATTGCTCAGAGGAGCATTGTGGTTTGACTCCTTGGAGAAGTACTAAGCGTTTCTCGAGGATCGATGAAAGCCATGAAGTCGAGAAATGCGATCACTTGAGGCTCTAGCAACATGGCAGGGACATCTGGGGTGACATATACCACGAAACCAAGTCAGTGGAATCCCTTGATCTGGTTCCTCCGTACTCTTTGATTCAGAATACTCCCAAACGAAAAAAACGTCGCTTCACCAAACGACGTGAGACAAAGGCCAAGCCCAAGAATGTTCTGACGAATTTGGCTACAGGACTGAGGAGATTCATAAAGTCGAGGGTGAATGCTGAATAGATGTTGAGGTACGAGTAACTGTTTGGCCAGAGGGCTGACAATAAGGCAATGGAAAGTTGGACGAGTCTTTTCCGTTCCTAGTTCTACGGATTGTGTAAGGAGTACTTCGACTTTCACGTGCTGCGATCGCTTATCCGCTCGAATGTATCTCGGAAGGCCCTGATGATAAAATACTTGCCAGTGATGAGACAGGCCCTTCTGAAGCGGGAGTTGACACGCCTGGAACCTTGTCCTGATGATCGTAGCCGGTGATCTAATATGTGCTGCTCACGTTAGATATTTGCATGATACCCACGATTATATTTAATTACAATCAACAGCCTTTTGAATAATTCAATGTTCCACCTCCGCTGCGACTCTTGAGCTAACACTTAGAACGTCGTTGTTTCGACGAAATCTCAATCTTCCTTCAACATCGAAAAATTAGGTAGATGACATAACCACAGAAATCAAATGCCCTTCCGACTTGCATATTCCTCTGCGAGTTTTTCGAAGAGGTCTTTGACTCCTGTATTTTCTTTTGCTGAGGTCTAGAAATATTGAAGTTGGCGCTGCTTTGCCCACTTTTCGGCTGCTTCTTTGGAGACCACCCGGTTCGGAAGATCGCATTTGTTTCCAACTGCCACCAGGATCATTCCTTCCTTCTCCCGCTTCTCCTCTAACTCTTTCAACCAGTAGTCGAGAGACTGGAACGACTTGTCATCACTTACATCGTAGACCAGGATGGCTATGCTAGCATCCCGATAGTAGCTGAGTTACTCGAAACAATTACAGTGGTGCCATAGCCCTATAGCGTTCTTCTCCTCCAGTATCCCACAGATGAATGGAGATTTGTGTGCCGTTGCGGAGTGTTACGTCCTTACGGAAGTATACACCACCGATGGTCACTTCATACGAGTCTTTGAACAGTTCGTTGAAGTATTGGTTCGCTATGGAGGATTTCCCTACACCGGCATCTCCCAAGAACACTGCCTTTATTTCCTACTTCTCTGCATGACGAATGGGGTTACTTCGTTGGTTGGGATTGGTTGTCCGCAGACCATTGATGCGTCGGGTGCCCTCACCCTGTTTGCTACTTTCGCAGCCCATCACCGATTATATTTTACCTTTGTATTGAGCTGACAGTGACGACAATTCACCAATCGTAGCTTTCTATGCAGAGTTATTACCTTGGAAGTGAGTATAAAACCCCCGCTAACCATAAACAATCATTGTATTGTGCAACGACCCTCAGCTCATCTTAATAATCTCCGCCCAGACCATCAACATCGACCACCGAAGTAATATTGTGTAGCCGAATGGCGGCTGCTTGATAGCTGCACTCGTGGCACTCCACGACCATAATAATATTGCATATTATAGCCTGGCAGAATGGAATTTGAATTGGCGAACTGTAACAGGTTTTTGGATGTTGCAGAGTTTGTGCTGCTGGCGCAGCGCGAGTCGCCAATGCTAGCAGCCATCCGTCGCGAACAAGCACCTCCGCATCCGAAGGTATTCCATACTCGCTATATTGGCACGGTCAAGGCCGTGCTGCCGTTGCACCTTTCTGTCCATAATTCAGGATGATACACCCTCAGTGCAGGCCCTAAGTGAGATCAACTTCGTAACACCGTTTATGCTCGGCAAGAATAATCGCGAGGCTGAATAACTCTCGGAATTCGAGCTAGGATTGGATGAGGCGGCGTGTATCGGACATCTTGAGCATTGTGCAGAGCAGCCAGATGAGAGTAGTCCAAGCGAACCCGAAAATTAACCGTAAATGGGGGCACCTGCAATGAGCATGCTGGATGCCATTGAAAGAGAGTGCGAGAAGCAACTTTCTATGGCCTCAACACTGCAACAAACCCCGGATGAGCACACCTACCTCCCCTCGACTCCACACGACGTGAATAATGAGGTTGAAGAAGCAGCTATGGATCCCTACGAATCTACAGCGGTGAACGGTTATAACTGGTTGAGCTACCGCGAAAACAACATCGAGTTGCTCGAAGCACATCCCACTTCCTCATACGAATACCTGCGGTAGAGCCGTCGCACCAAAGTACAGCGCTACCTGTTCAAGCGTACCATGCGCAACTGGGGAAAGAAAGTTTCGTACGCTTGCAGGAAAATGGTCGCGGATGCCAGGCTGAGGGTTAAGGGAAGGTTCATAACACGCACCCAAGCTAGCGAATTGCTTGGAGTTGATGCGTTCGATATGCCTTTAGATGAGGTAAAGACCCTCATCGAGCTGAAGTTAGGCAGCTCAAAAGAGCTGTCAGAGACTGGCGAATCAGAACGAAAGTGAGGACCGATGATGTCACCGCTATTTAAACGCTTTTCCTGCCAGCTTGTTGCTTCAACTTCATTAATCACCCAATGAAGGCTGAGCGGGTTATTAGCATAGCGGAAGCATAACCGCAAAGAATTCAACGGTCGATGACAGTCGCCTTTATCAAAGATATTTGCGGTGGCTAGTCAATTCCGATCAAAGCATCATCGAAAGGCGTACACCCTCCAGCCTCGTCGACAACAAACCTAGCAAATGTGGGTCTTTGAGCCCCGATTTCCTTACCATCTTTAGC
>ERZ724508.259-NODE-259-length-38786-cov-5.423020_pt1 | contig 38786 bp, 50 predicted proteins | sample MGYA00376041_ERZ724508 | MGnify/ENA primary metagenome ERZ724508 (study PRJEB28724, sample SAMN07190887) | wastewater metagenome | isolation source: effluent of sewage treatment plant in Hong Hong | place: USA: Christiansburg, Virginia | collected 2016-03-01 ...
AAGAAATTTAATAGTTTGGGCTCCTTTTCCGACCAATTTAACAACCTTTGAACTTTTTTTTGAATGGCCCCCAGCAGCAAGACTTCGATAATATTAAATGGAAGAAGTAGATGTATACGCTCAAGTTGTTACCGCAACAGATCACTTATAGTTGGCAAGGATGTCAGGGAACCTGCGGTAGATATCCAGGATGAAGTGCCCATACAGAGTGTTAGCCCACGCAAACCACGATCGAGTGTAGTCCCTGTCGTTGTTTTTATTGTAACTTTAGTGCATGAAGTACGTGCCTGCTGTGTTCTCGCTTACCATCCTCAAGCAGTACTCCACTTCCGATCGGTTTGTCGAGGTCAACCCCCGCATGATTATCGACATGGGCCATATGTAATTCGGTCCGACGTGAGGACCGCCGATTCCTTCTCCCTTGGTACCGTTGTAGAAGTACGGATTCTCCTTTGAGAGCACAAACCTTCTTGTGTTTTGGTAGAGTGGGTCACTGACATCGATGAATCCGAGGTACGGTAATGCTAGCAAAGATGGACTATTGGCGTCATCCATCTTGTAGTGGTTCCCGAAGCAGTCGACTTCGAACGCAAAGATGTCATTGCCATTCAAGTCTTGGGTAATTCCGTATTTGTAGATCGCTGTTTTCAGTTATTCGCTTAAAGTCGTCACTTTTGTAAGAAGTGCTTTCACTCTTGAGTCATAGCCAGGGAGGCTAACATCTTTGAGCAGGTTGATACTGCGTTGGAGTTCTGCCTGCATCATACAGTTTCCCGGGATGAAGTACTGGAAGATGGTTGCGTCGTCGGAGGGGCGGAAATGGCTACGGATAAGCCCACAGCTGCCAACTGGATTGCCTCGTTCATGGGATAGTGTGTCATAAGGTTGACTGCTCTCACGTGAGAAAGTGTATGCTGGATCGCCATCAAGATCTTCCTCCTCGAAAGACTTTCGCATGAGATCGATGACTCTTATGATAGTTTCATAGGTCTCAACCCATTTGATATCGACGAAGCTACTGGACTTGGAGTGGATGAAGTACTCATTGGATAGACGAAGGAAGGATGCAAGCGAGTCTATTTCGAACTTTCTCTCGAAGACGAGGGATGCATCAAAGACAGCACTAAAAGGTACTCCTCCGAAAAGGAGTCGTTTGCTGCTATCTGAGGCATGCTCCATCGACGACTTAACTTCGTATTGGAACGCATTGGCGAATGGATCTGTCCGGATTTGAATTGATTGCCTGACAATGATTCTCCTGACGAGCCAATCTAACTTGGAGTCGTTCTTCACGAATTCAACGAAAGGGTGCAGCTGGTTCATTGAATCTCGGAGCCACATGGCATTGATATCTCCTGTGATAATGAATGCGTCCGTCGCATTGTAGATCACAGTTGTCTTCAGGGTGTTGAGCATACAGTTTGAAATGAGCTTCTTCAAAGTCGGGCTGGATGTGGCATTGCTAAGCTGTTCCTGCAGCGCGTTCAAGAACGGTGAGACGAACTCTGTAGGTTCAGGAACGCTAGCGTTTGTGCTGTGCAGTCGATGGACGGGTCCAACAAAGCCCACAACAGCCAGCACTAATAAAGCCAACAGAGCAATCCTGTTTGTGCAGTTCATATGGGATATCTTATAATGAGCATGAAGAACTGCATAGTCGATCATTGGTTTGGGTTGATGACGTACTGGTCGGTGCCTGCTGAACCAGTATAGTTTTCTTCTCCTCGACGCTTTTTCTAAGTTAATGGTGACCAGCAACCAGGCAATAGGGCACAATGTGGTATACTCCAAAGCCAATTAGGACCAGCGAGCAGATAAAGCGCAGCCCTCCAGCGTCTAGAATGATCAGTCCGATGCTGCATAACAACCTTGTTACAGAATGCAGTAGATTGCCTTTCCGGCCTCCGACTGCAGCAGCCTGAAGTTCTCCAGGAAGATCTTCATGTTGAATTCTGCACCGACTAGCACTACTGCAAAGAGCCTGCGTAAGAGTTGAAGTACAGGTAGTAGATGGACATGATGAGGTTCGATGGGTTGAGGTAGCCGAGTGTCACGATCGTAAAGGCTGAGGTAATTGCTATGAGGACAGCAGCACAGATGCTCAGCACTCGCGAGAGGTACTCAATTTTCATTCCACACGGCATCGTTCGTAATCCTGAAGTTATACAGAACAATGTTCGACTGCAGCAACAACTCAAGCAATATCATCCTAAAAGGTTTTTGAACCACTCAAACCAGCCCTATCGCCGGCGTCCACCATTCACGAACTTGACGTAACAGATTGCGTCGTACTCGGTTCCGAAGATGCGGTAATAGGCCTCCAGCTGGGCTATCCTTTCGAAAGAGTTTCTTTCGTAGAAGCGACAGGCCGAGTTGTAGATGACAACATGCAAGCTGACGTATCGAATAAGCGGGTTGCTGTTGGCCTCCTGCATAACTTTGTTGAGCAGCTGGGATGCGACGCCTTTGCCCCGGAATTCATCAATGACCCCCAACGTCATGATGTAGATTGCTGAGTATGTGTTGGATAGATACTCAGTCCAGGATTCCTTAGCGAGGATGCTGCCGTCAACAGGGGTGTACTCATAGATGATGGCCCCAACTATTATCTGCTTCCTCTTGCCGTGCCGGTTGACGATGGCACACTATGCGATCCAGCATCGTGATGCTCCCTGTGCCAGCTTATCATAAAACGGTTGACCGTACGCCACCGGAAACCACTAACTATTTAGTTCCTTCAATTTGCTGATGTCTGTTTGCTGAATAGGCCTTAGAACAATTTCCGATTCAATTGAGGTTGCCTCGCGAAGGAACTTGTGCACTGGCGAGTGCTCCTGCTGTGGAACGTTGGGTGGGAACGATGTAGAATGCACCGCGTTCATCGGCGAAAGCAATAATTATAAATGGCAAGCAACTATAAATTATATGGGAAGAGCAGCTTCGAGGATAGCACCACCACGACGCACGCCACCCCAGTTAAGAGCTCGCTGGCAGTTGAGAGCATGCACTCCACGAGAAGAAAATCGCTGAACAAGTACCCAGGAGCCAGCGAAGAGTCTATAGCAAAGCTGATGAAGGAACTCGAGACAATGGTTGGCCTCATCCGGAGTGAATACTGCAACTTCATGGAGTTCGAGAAGAGTAATATCAAACTGCGAAGCCAAAATCGTCTGCTGAAGGAGTAGATCGATAAAGCAAACGTAATGCTGAAGGGCAAGGATGAACATGTAACACGCAACCTGCACTACCAGTCGAAGATCGATACGGCCAAGGACCAACTCTAGGATCTAATTGGGAAAATCCAAAAGCGTTAGAACAAGCTGGTGGGCTACCTTCGAAACTTACAGGATTTCCTCAAGCAGAAGGTGGAATGAATTGATTCTACTCTACAGTCTTCCCCAACATCAATATAACAAATATCACTGAGCTGACTGTGTCTCTTCGTAGCTCTGGAGAATCTCCAGCAACGAGCTCTTTTCCTTGTCAGTCAGGTTAACTGCCGTCTTTAGGGACTGCAGGTTCAGCTGATTGAGCTTGGCCCACTGTTCCTTGGCTCGTTGCTCGTTCTTCTGCTCTTCAGTCTATTCCTATGAATCAATGATCTCGATCACTTCCTTGTGTCTGTTGCTAGCTGATGCAGGTTCTGAAGCCATCCTACTCTGGGAAGCTCGGGTGGGTATGCTGCTAATTGGTTGTTGAATGTTGCGCATTTGAGTAGTTTTATAGTAGCTGGGCGGCGCCATATTTTGTTGCTTTTCTTGAGCGGATTTCGGCTATGTAGTGGTTGAAATTTTCTTCTCCATCGTCTTTCCAACTGTGGGAGTAACTGTACTTTGAGAAAGTTTTGAAGCTAGAGCAGGATTGTACTTGGGCGGCTGTTGCGGCTGAGGTGGTACAGCCTTGCTATACGGGGGTTGGGTGGAGGCCTGAGAAATTGCTGGTTGGTACCCTCTCATTTGAGGGTTCTAACTTACATGAGGTGGAGGCGCAATATGGGGACCATAAGGAGGTGCAAGAGCAGCCATATGCTGAAGATGTTGGAGATGTGACATTGATGGTGGCATCTGTCGCATGTGATGCATTGAATAGTCCTGGTGGGGATATTCAGGGGGCATTTGCATATACATTGAAGGGTCGTCGAACCGAGGACGCTGCATTGGGCCGGGAGGCATATCTCCCCTCATTCCGAAGTAGTTGTAGTATGGTGGAATTCCATAAGGAGGGTACATTGCACCCTTTGGTGGGGGCGGGAAGCGTGAATGGGGTGGCATCATCGACATACCCATGCCGGTCGGGGGAACTGTTGGAGGCATAAAGTAAGGAGGACGCATTGGCTGGTAAGGATTCTGTTGTGGCATTGGGTTGGGTGTGATTATCTCAAATGGCATCGGCATTTTCCTTTCCATATTAGTGTCTTATCCATGATGCTCACTCCCGATTGGGCGACTTGCACGGAGAGGTCTTGATTCACTATGTTTTTCTGGTTCAGGGTAGTAGCTCTGTTGTGGCCGTCGTTCTGGCTCCATTGTGATTGGCTGTGAGGATGGGTTGAATTGACTGTTGACGATGCTCTTTTCGCTTATAATTGCAGCAATCGTTTGGTCATTAGCTCGTTCTAGCTAACCTGAAGTCAGCCTTCGAAGTTGGGTATCTGGACTGTCGTTCGACCTTTGTTGTGCAAGTGGAATTGGGGGATTTTATAAGTATCGAGATCCTTGCATTCCTGAAATATAATCCCTTTCTCGATGGTTCAAAGGCTCTATCAGCTGTTCAAGACTCATTGCTGGGTTTTCTACTTGGTACCTATCGGGTTCAACCTCCATCTGCATATGAGACTGTTTGTCAATTGACTGGTGGCACATGTCTTCAACCATGAAGGGATTTGGTTCGAAGCTGAGTCCGTCGTGAAGGTTCTCATGTTGGTAGTCTAATGGGGACGGCACTGGCATGGGATTGCCTCTGTGAGAGTCTTCATCATCAAGGCAGATAATTGGTCCTGTTTGCTTTGCAGGCCGCTCAAGCTCAGACTCTTCTTTCTCAGAATCCACCTTTTCCTCAGTAACTTTGTAGGTCAGATCTGGCATGAAGGAGACCTCAGCCAGCAGCTTTGGCTAATTTTCCTGAATGATGTTGGTCAGGATGGGATCGACGACCAATCGATGTGCTTTCCTTTTGCAAATTGGGCACCTCCAACGACGAGGTTGTGACTTGGTGGTCGTCGTCACCATCATGTTGAGGTCAAAGCAGTTGAAGTGTCGACATTCCTTTGAGCGCACTGGTATTCTGATGGGCTCCATTGAAAAAACACACTCCAAAGATACATCCAACCGTTCGATCGTGATTTCGTCAAGTGGACTCATCTGTTCGAGCAGAATCTGCCTGGACTCCTGTTCGCTAATGATATTGTGCCTCAACCTTTCAACGACTTCGTTGGGGGTGTTCAGCTTGATCACAAATATTCCGACCATGTGGTTGGTGACTGAAATTCGTACTTGCTCTTTCAGCTGTGGCGGCATTACTGTCATCTGAGCAAAGTTGTCTCCAATCGATCGAAGCATTCGGCGTTCCACTATCTTCGGTTCGTCTTTTCGTCGCTTTAGACTCGAATTATTAATCAGAGGCTTAAAATCTGCAATCTTGTTTTAGTTGAGCTTGACGTAACCGTAGTCGGGCCAAGTGAGCTCGTAATTATTCTTTCCGTCTAGACGAATGCAGCGCATTTCAACCTGATGACGAGGATTCGAAAGGTCTGCTTCTTTCAAGGAAAATCGGAAATTGTGAATAGTGTCTTCGGCTCGAACATATCCAGTAAAGAGAGTCTCCACTACCTCGTGAATGGGGTCCATATCTTGTATGAAGCAGTAAGGACATTCAAATACCTCATTGGCTGGGATACGAATGCACTCTTGATGGTACTCGCGCATACAGATTGAGCACGCTATTGTACTGGGAGTTAGAATGCTACCTAAACAAAGGCACATATGCGTGTCTTTAGTGTCTTCTAAGGTAACTCCAACTGGCCGCTTCATTTGTATAAACATTTGTGGAGGTTGTGCCCCCTGGGCCTTGACGTTGTCGAGGTAGCTGAGGAGAGCCTTGCGAAGGATTTGCGGAAATAGCTATTCTGGATGGCTAATCTTTCCAAGGATTGTATCGATGACCACTTCTTCGGCCAATCCATTCTTCTTTCCGTTGTTCAGAAGCTCGCAGAACTTCTGAATGATGCACTCAATCTGCCTTTCCTTCTTGTTGTTACTGGTGAGGTAGAGGTTGAGGGTATCACAGATGGCCGTCAGCGTTTTCTTTTTGAAGTTCTTGAGTTCGGGCTCCAAATAGCGCTTCATCGTAACGTGTCGGTGTGCCCCCAACATTATTTGATTCATAAATCGATAATAAACTCGTCCGGTGGAACTTCACTTTTAAAGTGATCAGGATACCCGGTCAGAATCAGTTGGGTCGATCGGCAGCCACGTGTGCAAATCTTGTTGACTTGCGACGAAATAATTAATGAAACTAACCAACATTGTTACGTGGGTATCTGCGAGCCGCTATACGGTCATGGACCTTCAGAAGACTCTCCGAACGGTCGTCCTGCCTCTGCAGGTGATTCTGTGGTCGCTGGTGCGTCAATTTTATTGATTTTAAATAACCTTCTGGCGGGAATCACGCGAATCGCTCAGAAAATATTTATTAAAATATTCGGCGGGGCCTCACGGTAGAATTCCAATGGGCGTAACACCCTGAGGAGGACGTTTGTCACATGTTAGCTATACTTTACGTCGCTGTCTGTGGAAAAAATAACCTAAATGCCACTTCGAGGTTGGAAGGACTCTTTCGCAAATTGCCTGAACAATACTGGCGATATTACGCTCATGCAGCCTAACTGACCTGTTCCGAAGGGTATCTTCCGATGAGAAGTTCACCAAACACGTACATCGACATACGATCAAAGTACAGTGCTTCGAGTTAACATATACACTCATGAAATTGCTGGCCGATGTCAGGTTGACTTTTCCTTCATAGCCTTTTGCATCCGGTCTCTCAGATTTTCGTCGTTGGACTTGAACATCGTGGGGCAGGTGTATGCCATCCATACCACAAGCACGAGCAGGTGCACGAGCAGCATGATGTACACAAACGCCCTTAGGATAGGGTTGAGGCTCTGCGGAAGGAAGTCGAACGGACTTAGCAGGGCACTCAACATTAATTGCATTATAACAACCATTGCCCACAGAAATACAATATTCAAAAATTCCTTTCCCGATCGCCAGAAGTCCAATCAGATCGTAAACAGCGGCTATATTGAGAGTCCGTGTTTTGAAGACAGTGTAATATTTTGTGGGACAATATTCCAGAGGAAATACCTAACCACCCACCACATTTTAAATACCCGTGGGGAATCCACTCGAGAAAATGCCGAATTGTGCAGGCAAGGGGTTGCTTCCCTTCGGTGAGTCTCCGTTGACAATCTCTTCACTCTTTGGTTGGAGAGCTCACAGCTTCCACTTCATCGCCATTGATTATATTCAATATGCAACATATCACCTCCCTGCTACTGCTGCTGGCTGTGGTCGGCCCTGTGGTCTGCCTGGTCAGCACAGGACCCATAGAGGTATCCCCTAATACTGAAAACTCTCCTTCAGTTTACCTCATTCCTTTCGTCCTATCACGATCACTCCCACAGACCGGCTATCTTCTCTTCACGATGCCAAACTATGCTTCCGCGGTTATTCCGACATCCTGCAAGCTGGTTAACACTTCCATCAACCTCCAGTGCACGAACTTTCTCAGTCCTACCCTCACTGGCCTCACCATCACTGCAGCAAGCATTAACACGGTGAATCCAAACATCAATGCGACAGTGACTGTCCTCATTGACAGCGATACAGCATTGACAGCCTCTACGAACTACTACCTGCAGATCGTGTTATCAAATGTCATTCCGAGCACGGCTGAAATCTCAGACAGCTTTGAGATGTACACGGTCAGTTGGAACAGCATCATTTATGAGCAAAACTGGAACTTCGGGCAGGTTGAATACCAGGTTCGGCAGACAAATAACCTTGGCGTCAGTATGCTATCCTCTTTGTCGACAGTGCTTCCTGGTTCGACTTCGACATTCCAAGTGGGCATCACCATTGGTATTCCCGTAACGACCACTTACTCTCGAATCAAGGTAGTACTCGCAGATCCATTCACTTTCAGAGTATCGTCGATCATCACCACTCAGAACGATCCTCTGTATGCTGCGACCAACGGTAATACCCTTTACGTGGCTCCTGCCATACTTTATAGTGTCATCTTGACTCCGAATGTCATCGTCACTACCTTCAACGAGTCCCTCGCTGTTGGCAGAAAGTTTATCCTGACCATAACAGACATTCAAAGTCCATTTACTCGAAGCAGTTCAACGTTTTCAGTCTACTCACTCCCGTTCAATTCAATCAACCCTTACGAAAGTTCAGAGCTCAGCCTCCCCATTCAAACTACTTTCTTCCCAATTACCGTGACGGTTGGTCTCCCCCAAAGCATGCCATATGGAGACCCTATTCAATTTTACCTCAACGTCAAGCAGTACCTGGTGGTGAGGCTGGTAACAACTCAGGACATCCCTGCCGGCTACTCTATCTTCTTATCAGTACCGGCAGTTACCATTCTAACGGGCACAGCTTACGCCAATACCTCAACTACGACTACGAGCCAAGCCATTTACAATTATACCTCTACGACTTTGCTGGTATCTGGATTTGGGTTAATTCCTAGTGGTTCAACGATTTCAATCAGCTTCAAGGCAACTATCAACAGTGCTTCTGTTCAAATCTTTGCCAGCATTGACCTGTCGACTCAGACGTTTCCCCTGGTGAGTCCCCTGTATTATGGCTCCTCATCGATTGTGACTGCTGTCACGAGCTACGACAGCTTCATGTACAATCTAGTGGGCAACTCCAGTTAGTCAAGTTGGAATTTGGTCACGATGAATACCAGTGACAGTAGCATACAGTTCACAATATACGCTTCTGACAGTTCCACTGGCAGCTATCTCGACATCTACACAAGTGCAATGGTAACCACCTCAAGCAGTTTTTCTTCCTCTACAAGCTGTGTCTTGAGTTGGTCTGTTTCAGCAACCCCATTCTGCTCGGTTACCTTCAGTCCAAACTACATCAACTTTCAAATCAACTCGTCCAGTAGCGGCAACTACTTTCCTATTAATAACTATGTCACTGTCACCATCAGTAATCTCAAGTTCTCGGCTGCCAGCAGTCACAACAACTTCATATACCCTTTCTTCTTCAAGTTCACCAGGTCGCAGGGCGTTAACGTCGTTAGCTATTCATGGATGTACACGCCCAACGTTATCCCGCAAAGATCACAGCTGGCCGGCTTTTCGCTTTCTATCAGCAATGAGCTGGCCAATGCTGGAGTTAACTACCCCAGTGTGCTTCGAGTCATCAGCACTGCCACTACCAACTGGGGCTACGTTATTCAGCCTACTGAAGTTCGCGTAATCTCCATATTCAACGGTTACGGCTTCCGTAGTACCATTGGAGTACCCAATTTTAACCTCTATCCTTGCTCAAGCAACATGAACGTGACCTGTAACTATACAAAAGGATAGACTTCTTCGACTCTCACAAAGACCACACCGTTGGATTGGGACCGTGTAGACATTTTTCTATGGGGAAACAGCACCTACAATTAGATTCTCAAGACTTTCCATGTTATTGTGCCTCACATTTTCAACACTGTCGCCAACAACTACATGGAAACCTTCGTAGGGAAGTATGACACAAGCACACGACAATATAACTATCTCCACTTGATACAAACTACCACGTTCTTCCCCACCAGTGCAGCTTACACCTCCAAGACCCAGACTACCACTATGATGCTGGAACTCAGTGGTAAGGCAGGCAGCTATCCTACCTCCATCATCTGCGACGTTGATCCAGTATCGGGGTCTTACTCTCTCTCCGGCTCCTCCGCTATCATTATCTCATCGACTTGGTCAATGTACAAAAACTTAACATACTTGCCAGCCGACCTCATGAACAACAACTCTGCAGCTTCTTTTGGAATAGACTGTGATTTGCCACTCTCTGTATACCTGGGCAGCAACTACCTGACATTCATTCCCTTCGTTGCAAGTTCCTTAGTGCCCTTCAGCTTTAACATCTACAGTCTCCATCTGCCATACACCTACGATCTACCGTACTACAGCATCTTCATCACAAACAGCGCAGGAAATGTAGACAGCTACAACGAGTTCATCAATACCAACGCAGGAATTTTCTACTACAGTGTGCTGTTGGGACTGTCCATCAGTTGCGTCGACAGCTCCCTGGGTGTTAGCAACACAGTCTGCTACATTTCCTTCATCAACAACCACGAAATTGTCAAGGACGGCAAGATCTATATCGATTTTTCTGGAATGACCATCGCCACCAACTACTGCTATCTCAGTTATACCACAGGCTCGGTGGGTAATACCAGCATTCCAGTGACCTGCACTTCCTCCAGCAACCAAACTCAACTGGTTGTGAGTCTGCCAGGCACTGCTTCTAGCAACTATCCTAATAGCAACGGTCCGACGTACGTACTCCAAGTCTACGGAGTGGGTATCACTGCAAGCAGCATCAGCCAGTCAATCACACTCACGCTCCGAGACAACTCAGGCAGCTATATCATCGAAACTGGAACCCGACTGCTCACAACTACCGTATCGAACCCTCTCACGATATCAATAAATCAGATCGCCTACCAGTACAACAACCCAATCGTCAAGAGCTCTATGTTTATCAGCTTCACCCTTCCAAGAAGCCTCTACCTCGATGAAACTTTCGTCATGATCATGGGTAAAGATCTGAGTGACTCAAACACCCTTGTGCAAAAGCTTAACATCATCTTGACTGATGGCACCAACACCACAATCGACACCATTCAATCCCTATCGTCGACCAGTTACAAACTCACCTTCACAGTGACCAATCCGGCTCTCATCGTTGCTGGTAACTACATACTCTACATCTACGGCCTCCAGATCCCATCCAGCAACACCAACGATATCTTCTACATCATCTACCAACGCAACTTCGATAACCTCTACACTCTCAGCAACACTGGCAGCACTACAGCCCCGTTCCCTTCACTAAGCAATCGAATCAACAGTCTCATCACCATGGAATCCATCATGAACAGCGAGGGGCTCGAACAGCAGCTCAATTTCAATATCACTCACACTGCCACCAACGTCGATAGCGACACCATCTGGTACATCAACTTGCCCATCTATTACAGTCCGACAGTCTGGAATGATCCGACCCTCGCTTATTGTGAAATCTCTGGAGTCATGCTCCCCTGCAGTGTAGATCCCAACGTCCCATACCAGATCAAGGTGACAAACAGCCCTCGTATTATTAATAGCATGGTGCTCTACACTCTGTCTATCTTTGGAGTTCCATGCCCCAGAAAGCGTTATCTGAACAATAACGCCACATACGCCAACGAGTACGTCTTCGTGGGAGTCGCTGCCAATAGCTCCTCAACTGAGTTCGAAGAGTACACTGAGATCTACCCCAACCAGAACATCATGAGTGCTTCCACCACGGCTGGCACCTACGGCCTCGTCCGAGTTAGGGATGTGCTCAGTTCGAGTATGTATTGCTTCAGTAATAGCTACTTCAAGATCAATGCACAAACTGACGTCGCTCTTGCGATCAATAACACGATGCTGGTGACCTTCCCACAGTAATTCAACAATTTCCACGATATTGGGTTGCAAGTGATTGTCTACTACAACAACTTGCAAGTGGCTTCGGGACTTTGTTCGGTTGTCAACCGTCGAGTGTCCATCAACATGACAGGAGCTATCCCTGCTGCAGGTTCTTTCCTCATTGAGTTTTCTACACTTCCCACGCCACGCTATGCTGGAACCACCGACATGAACACAATGTCGATTGTTGTAGTCAGCAGCGACAATACCACCACCTACGGTGCTTCGACTGTCAAGACAAACCAGGCTCCCATTCTCACGTTCATAAGCAACCCTCGCTACATTCGATTTAACAGTGACAACACCGTACAAATGACAGCAGGAACCTATTCCCTCCCCATTCCGATCACCTCCAGCGACGGTTTGAAATTCCTCTCCAACATCCTCGTCAACTTCACAGCAAGTGGATTCACATTCAACAGTAACCCCACAAGCATTTATCTCGGCGATCAATCCCGCACCTTTATCATCGGAGCCGATATGAACTTGATGCCCACCTACTACGTCTACAACGTCATCAAAACAGAGACCTCGCTGCTGCCATACTATGTCGTGCTCACAAACAATAACATCCGCATCACAAACAACCCCATTCTCATTAACGTTGTCTCCTCTATAAATGTTCCCAAGGGAGGGTGCTCCCTTCCTGTGAGTGTAGTGCTCTTGAACCCACCCTACAACGACGTGTCAATCAACTTCGTTTACAACAACTCTGTATACAGTTCAGATGTGTTCTGGATCAACCCAGAGACTACTAACTCAGAGCTCAGCTTCACTAGCACAGTGACATACCAGTGGATCTCCTTCTGCAGCTCAAGCGCAATCACTGTGTCGAGTGTACCAGTTACCATGGTCCTCGGCGGTACAAACTATCTGTCATATTCCCTCAGCAGCTCACTTCTGACAGTCAACATCGTCACCAATATCGCTAATACAGCTCCAACACTGACCATCAACCAAGTTAATATCCTCAAGACCGTCGCAGTATGGAACCTCACGACCAACACCAACGGTTTCATCTTCTACTCGCTGCAGCTCGGAAATCAAGTGCCACCACTGGATGCTTTGAACTTGAAGGTGCAAGTCAAGAGCCTGAATTTAACTCTCCAGTCGCAATCAGACTTCCTGACCTATGTGTACACTCAAGACCGAGACTATCGGGTGGGAATGATCAGTGCTGCAACTGCTGGCAACAACCCAATTACCTTCAGTAATTTACTGCCGCAGAAGACTTACACCCTTTGCGCGTACTTTGAAAACATGTTTGGGGTTAATACACAAGCTGTCTGTCGAAGCTTCACCACCCAAAGCTGGGGAGTGGTGTCAAAAGCCTTTGTAAGCTTCAGCAAATCGCTGGCCAGTAATGAACTCAACAACATCCTTTGTTTCTTCGTCAAGGAGGTTGCTGCCAAGATTACCAATATCGTCGATCTTTCAGGGTCTTCTTGCAGTTTGGGAAATTCGCCACAAAACTATTACTATACCTACCCCGGCCAGTCCTTTTCTTACCAAACAACTGCTACGACAATCTATCTGATATCCAACCCCGAGGTTACTACTGATGCGTCTGTATCAGCCTTTGCTTCTTTGTTCGATCCCAGCAATCAAACGATAACGAGTGCTAGTTTGAGCCTCGCCCTCAGCGACTTCTTCATCAACTATATCGGTAGCGGATACTTCCGAGGTACCTTCGATCCCATTGTTGCGGAGGAGATGGGAGTTGGGTTTACCCAATCCACTTATTTTGATACCCCAACTTTCAGCAACGGTGTGATCACCATCAACAACGTAAGACTCAGCGGAATCGGGGCTGTCTACTTTATCTTGCAACTGCAAAAACAGATATTCTACAATAACATTACCGGTGAGACAAACATTACCATTAAGATGGACTCGCAGCCAACTACCGAGCAGATCTTCAACTGTCACGATTGGAATGGGGCTAGCGTAGTAGGCTGCGCTCGAGCAGTTCTTAATACACCTTCTGAGGTATTCAATTTTACTTATGTAGACCGTAAGCGTTCAGTTTAGTGGAATATTGACTGATTCCTTCTACAAGCTGTACTACACATCCGTCAATGAGTACCCCCTCCGACCAGTCTCTGATGGGACTGTCCAGTCAGCCACCATCAACACACTCAGCTTTGCCGGGAGAACACTAATGGCCGTTTTAGCTGCCACGATAGTTATCGTGCTGACCCTTTGATGATGGATAACAAAACAGTGAATCGTATAAGCACATTTATTGTTTGTGCAACAGGCTTATCACTAATCACGAGCCTGACGAGCTGCGGTACGATGAGGAGCTGGATGATTGCGAAGAAGAACTACCGACATCGCTTGAGCTTGATGACTATGAGCGACGGCCTCGACGGTTGGTCTGACGGCGGCGAGAACGCGACTTACGTCGATCTCTGTCACGGTCTCTGTTCCGAGTCTTTCGAGCAGATCGGCTGCGCGATCTTCGACTTACTTTCTTATCCACCTTTTCCTTCTCTTTTGAAACAAGTGCAGCGACTGCAGCAGCTGCTTTGGCCTTCTATTCCCTTTCCTGTTGTTCACGAAGTTCCCTTTCTCTCTGCTATTTTTGCTCTCGTTAGCGTTGATCTCGTTATCTCTGCTCTTTCTATCTCTCCTACTTTTATCGGGCCTATTTTTCTCTTAACTCTCTGTCCCTTATTTCTCTCTATCTCTTTTCTCTTTCCTTCTGGTGCGCCTATCGATCGGACCGGCGTGGTTCACGCCTATCCTTACTATCTGATCGATTGCTTGAGCGATTTCTTCTACGATCACGCTATCGAGAATGCCGATGTTCGCGAGCGCGATCTCTTTCTTTCTCGCGGCTTCGACTTCTTCCTTTTTCACGCCGTTTGTTAGTTTATCGATGCTTGTGGTCGCTCCGGTTCTTTCTTTAATCCTGCTTCTTGACGGGCTTTTCGTAGTGAAGTGATATGGTAAGCCCATCGATTTATCCCTCATTCATATGCTGAATAGCAGCGTCAGCTTCAGCCTTATCGGGATACTATATGGTTGCTGTCATTCTCATAGTACCTGGAATCCTCTTGATTTCGACTGCGCCGACATTGCCGAAGTTGCTAAAAATTTCTTTCAGATGCCCTACAGTCACGTTTCTCGAAAGTCTTTCCAGTAGTAGCACAACACTCTGCTGCTTCTCCTTAGAAGACGATGAGCTCTTGGAGGAGTTCGAGCTGGCCTCGTTACTCGAGCTGGAGGCTGACTATCGCGGCATAATATCAACTAATCTAAGCTGAGACGGGAGTTTATTTGCTATCGAATTTTAAACGAGATCGGCGAAAGTTCGAGGACTTGGAGCTGGAAGGTTAGGAGTGATGTTCGGTATATTATGGCGGTTGCCACGGCACTATTGATAAAGCAAGGATGCCGGAGTGGTTAACGGGTCAGACTCAAGATCTGATGGAGCAATCCTCGTGGGTTCGAATCCCACTTCTTGCACTCTTTTTTATTCTCGTTCAGAGGCAACATAAATTAAGTGAGCACTAAGGCAACGGTACCCGTTGCGGATGCAGTGATTTAAATCGACTGTTAGAGTCGCCAGTCTGTTACCAATAATATTCAAATTGGATGAAGAAGCTCATATCGGAGGTGGATTTTGACGATCTTGAGCAGCTTTCTAAAAAGTGGAAGAAACCGGCTGAGGAGCAAAGCAGCCGTACTTCCGCAGCCGAACCTGAGCTATCCTTGCCCAGCAACAACAAGGAAAACATCACGAACAACGTTCCAGCGGAGCCAACTCCCCTGAAAAAGAAGCTGCCAGAGCCAGAGCATCTAATAGAGATGGACTACCGAAGGCAGCCAGAGAAGGACAAACGTAGCCACATCCCGCATGTCATTGATGAGGACACTGAACACTTCAAAGTGCGGTTGTAGCATCTCCTCAACGTGTTCAAGACTGATGCTATCAGCGAGTTTATGACAATGAAGCGCAGCATGCTGGATGACCAGAAGGAACAGGTGCGTGCAGACACCGAAAAATACCTGAAGATGTACGAGCAGAAGCACGAAGAACTTGTACAGACTCGTGAAAATCTCCTGGCGAAGACGAAAGAATGCGAGGTCAAGACATCACAAATCGAAGCAATGACCCTTTACATTGCGAAGGAAAAAAATAAGACTCGGACGGTTCGGCACCTGGCAACACCCTTTGCAATGATGCTCCGATACAAGTAGCACAGGCAAGTCAAGCAGTTCAAGAAGAATCAGGCTGACAGAGCCAATAAGAAACGTTTGTTGTTCAAAGCTCTCAAGGGCTGGGCAGGAATATTCCGGCAAGAGATGAAGGAGAAGACCAAAGCTGAGAACGAAAAGATGTTGGAGAACGAAATGAATGATATTGCTAACCGCTACCAAAAGGAGATGCAAATGCTCAGGGACAAGTTGGCTGAAGCGACTGGAAGGATCGATGAGTATGAGAAGAACAAGCAGGCTATGCAGGATAATCTCAAGAAAGCCTTCATGAAGGGCATCTGCGCTATGAACTTCGAAGCAATGAACGCACTTCAGGGTAGGCCTGGCCATGAATTAATGGAAGCCGAAGAGTTCCAGCAGGAGAAGGTTGATGAGCTGTTGAACCACACTATGACAGCCAACAACGTTAGTATGATGCCTGGAAGTGCCAACCCTATGAGCATGTCTTCATTGTCGTTTGGAAAGAGGGACGAAGGAATGTCACAGAACCGGAGTGTGATAGTTCTCAATCAGCAAAAGGTAGCTTCAATGTTATTGTAGATCGAATCCAAGGAGCACAAATGGCGAGAGGCACCAGTGGTGGGTCAATAACACTACTCTGATAACGACATTCAACCACTGACGACAGTGCCAGAGTGTATCAACGGCGACGAAGGAAAAGTGATCCGAGTGATAAACGGAAAATCGACAGCCGTAGGCAACCGACCTGGAAACCAAAGCCCAACACCGTCGAAAGAGCATAATTCACTAGCGAGTAGCAAGCGAACAGGCGGATCTATAGTTGGTAGCCGTACTCCGGATACCATGGTGGTCACCAAGAAAAGATGATTTGACTGCTACCACGCTGCTCTTCCAACCGTAACGGTATTGTTAATAAGTCTACGAATACTGTTTGGTTCTGTCCAATCACTTTAGCTGGTTCAAACGCTTTTCGAATTCATCGAGTTCGTTAGGCTCCTCCACCGCAAACTGAGGATTCTCTTCGACTCGTTTCTTTTCAGTTGCCTTTACAGCATTGATTTCCATATCTCGCAGCATCTTCTCGGCTTCTTCGTCGATGTCCATATCGTCCATGTCAGTCGATTGCAGCGCGTCATCGATCATCTCCTGCATCATCCCCATCCTCATGAACTCTTCCTGAGCCTTGTTCATGGCTGCCTGGGTTCCAGCAATATTGATCTTTTTATTGACTTGTGCCATAAGTTGGCCGGTGGCACCCATAACCTGTGCCATCTTTGCGTTAGCCATGAAGTTGTCGATTTGGTACTCAAGGTTCTTGATTTTAGCCTTGTTGACACTGTACCTGTCCATATTCTTCTGGCACTGAAGCAGCTGCCTTGCGAAGGTCTTCTTGGAAAAGTTGTCGGCCTTGGGACCTAAGTAAAAGGTGGTTTTTACCCTTAGCAATCTCCTTTTTCAGTTTGTCCTCTGCCTGCTTCTTCATGGACTCGAGCTTGAAGATCTCTCGGTCGAGTTCGCGAGTTTACTTCATGAGTCGTTTCTTCATCTCCCGCTCGCGCTCCTTCATTTCATCCTTACTCATTTCGTTGAAGGACTTCTGCTGCATTCTGTCAGCAATTCGATATGATTATAAGCTCAGACGGCGGCGTCACCATGTAATAATTAAAGTGAAAGCCTCGAATGTCTGCGCAAGTTGAACGTCCTTACCGTATCCTGACTGACAACCTCACCATTCAGGACACACTCAAGACTAAGACACCCCTTTCGGGTAGCCTTAGCTACTACCAGCAGTACCTAAGGCTTCTTGAGAGAAACGCTGATCGACTCAAGACCATTTTCCGAGAACAAAGCCGTGAGTATCTGAAGGGTTTGCTTGAAGAGCTCGATAACAACGTCGAGATGGCGATTTAAATTCTCAAAACAGAGGAGCAGCAGTCCAGCATCGTTCTTGAGCAACCTCCGCAAATCGACAGACCCGCAGTGGTGGCTCCTGTGCAGCAGCAACTCCTGCCTTCCCATAACGAGAGCCTTGAGCAACTAAAAAGGGAAAAGAATAAGGCGGAGTAAGCCGCCCGTTCCGCCCAACGTTAGGCTAGCCTTCTGAAGACTGCCTTGATAAAGGTGTACAAAAAATACAAGAACGCTGATGAGGAGCGAACCGAGCTATAGTCGGAGCTGGCACGAACCCGAAAGGAACTGAACATGGCCAAGATCATGCTATCCAACAAGCTGTCGTAGTAATTTGCCGACAAGACAAACCTGGACAACTTTGATGTTTGCTGAAGCTGTGTATACTATTGGGAGTGTTGGATATTCAATTACAGAGCATTCCACATCATCACACATCGATGATACGAGACAGCTTTTGAATGCGGTTTAGCAGATGGTCGCCCTTCTTCAGTGCAGCCTTGTAGAAGATGTTTCGCTTGTCCGCTCGCTCTGATTCGATGATGCCTGCCACCTTGTCGATCTTGCAGTTCAGTCGCTTGATGTCGATAGCCGACGCCACTTCTCTGAATCGTATCGAAACTACCTGTCGATGAAGTCCACTGACACTCCGAACTCCCTTGCCATGGTCTCAAGGGTCACAGTCTTGTAGCTCTCCAGGAATTGGGAGTAGATAACGATTCGTGTCTCTCTCATAAAGTAGCGATAGTGGTGCTTCAAGTATTTATCATTCTTAACAGCCTCCATGACCCAAACTGATGTTAGCACTACACGTACCCAGCTTTTCGAACAGACGCTTGTAGTTACAGTTGTAGAAGCTCATCAGGTATTCGTTCAGGTCAGTTGCTTTATTCAGCTGAACGTTCGCCTCAGGAGACTCTATGATCTTCTTCTTGATGTCAGATCGGGACAGGAAGATGATGCCTGTTAACACAACGTAAAAGATCAGCTCATCGTAGCCCATAACTTCAGGAGCGTTGAACGTGGGAATGGCAGACACGAATAGGTCGCATGCAGACTTAAAATCTCTCACGATGAGGAGGTAGACTGCTTCGAAGACCTTGAGCTTGTTCTTGCGTTCCCAATCACCGCCCTTCTCAAAGAGAACCTTGCACTAATCAATGATCTCCTTGATCTTCTCTACGATCGTTCGATGCTGTACAGATGCTGCGGTTCTCGAGATGGATCCGTAGAATCTAGAAGTTGATGTCCATCTTCTTGCCGATTTCAATGGTCTTTTTGAGAGCAAGCTGATAGACACGAATGGCCTCCTCCCCATCACCGACAGTCTTGCGAATAAAGTTGGCCTTCGCAAGTATGGCATCTCTGACCTCGATGTCACCGAAGTTCTGCTCGGCGTCCGTGATCTTATCGTCCAGCTCCTTGAGCTCCTTGGAGTAGTCAGTCTTACCCTCGATCTCCATTTTCAAAATTATTTTAAATCAGATATCAGTCCGAATGCTTAAAGACATTCCTGAGACTCTTGCCTTGTGACTGCTGCGAATGGACTGTACATAATAATAATCAAATTAATTGAGATAATAACACGAAACAGTCCTGACCAGTATTATGAGACGCCTTCGCACAAAACGGAGTACCTGAAGCTCGGATCAACTGCTGAACATGCTGATACCCCTTCCGAAGCAGGTTCAACCCATCTCTTCAATACAGATGGCCTGCAACGAGCCAAACAAGCTTTGGGTCGAAGTTTCGCCCTTATAACTTAACTAAACAAAGGGTGGCAGTTTGTTCTTTCTCGAGCGGTCATCGAAAACAGTTACATTTCACACCCTGCAAGCATAACCTTCAACACCGCAGCAAGTAATAAGGCAGTCCAAACAGTTCGGGGACAATACACTTTACTTTTAAACGCATTGGTCGTTCACCTCTATAATAAGTATTTCTGCCAATGGATCAGTGCAATCTGTCAAACACAGATCTCCAGGACTTCGGATACTTCCTAAACTCCTCCTGGGAGGATTTGATGCCTTCGAGGGAGAAGGAATATCCGCATACACAAAGCACCTATGAGGAAGTCGCTGATCCCGAGGACAATCCAGATTCGCGAAAATATAAAGTTGACTTGATGCTATTCCCTGTGCCAAATGAGCAGTCTGCCAGTGAAATTAACGCCTCATTCATATTAAATAGCCAGTTGATCGCTTCAGAGGATCACCTTCGGAGACCATAGCCCCCCAATCCAAAACCCCCCTTTCCCTTAAGATATTCGAGCAGTGAGGAGCAAGGACCAGCAAAGCGGTCTGACACGAACTTGGTAAAGATCCTGTTTAATAAATTCAAGCAGTGCCTTTCCAAGTCACATGGGTGCCCAGTCGACATGGATTTATATTTCAAGGCGTGTGGGTTCGGTGGAAAGAAGAGCGCCAACCTTCATCACTTCGAAGCAGCGATCTGGTATGTTGAACAGCTCGACAAAAAACGGTCCGGACTTCTCAATCAGTTTCGGGAGTACCTTCGCTTGAAAGTGTTCGAATGTATCGTAGAACATGGCCGCCACTATTACGAAGGGAAGCAACAGCTCAGCCAGTACCAAGCCTATACCAAAAGGATATTCGAAGCGATGCTGGAATACGATTCGACGAATGAACGCCTTCAGGTCATGTACTTCCCAAGACCTTGCCAGAATCGTTCCAAGCTAAACGAGCTGCTGAGTGCCCTCAATCTTGTCCTCTTGGATCATCGAGTTAGCTTGCCAGCAAATGACGTTATATGAAAAGCACACATTGCACAATGGCAATTTATCGTATAAATTTTGTTCCGTTATAATAAGTTAATTTCGGCAACTGTGAATGAAATAGGGCAAAAGCGAGGCTGAAATGTTGAAGCCGTCACAGGAATTCGTTTTAAAGTGGAAAACATATTCTGAGGCTGCCTCAACTGTCGATAAGCTCATCGACGTGACGAATATGCAGAAACAGCTCAAAGAGAATGATATTTTTCAAGCGAAGGACCTCGGGTTGGGAACCTTAGACTTCAGTTGTGCCAGATTCAAGGTGATGAAGATCGAGCATAATGGGGCCGTTGTTACCTATCAGGTGTTGATTGGTTCCTTCGCAGTAAACCTACTAGTCCTAAACGTGGACTCAAGGAAGCTTTCAGGCACTAGGAAGGTACTATATTCCAAGACAGGCGTCACAGTGTTTGAAGTTCCAGCGTTAGACGGTAAATCCTACGTCTGTAAGCGACTTGACTATATGCGAGACGAGAATGTACTGCGTTTTGCCTCCGATGGTATTGAGTGGACAATCCCCGGCAACTATGCCGAGGTGTAACAAGTTCTCCATGAAATTGCTCTGGGTAAGATATGCGCTGTCTTGGGTATCGGACCCAAGTGTGGTTCTCCGTACCATTGCTTTGATCTGATCTGTTACAGAAACGCAATGGAGTTTTTCTTTGAGCGATGTAAGCCTCTACTCTAATATGTTGACTCGGGTTAGCAATCAGAAGAAGAAATTCGGGAAAGGCTTCTCTACTGTATGAGGGTGATGCATCGCCACCACCTGATTCACAAGGATATCAAGCCAGATAACGTCCTGTACAGTGTAGAGTCTCATCGACTCGTACTGTGCGATTTCGGAATATCCACTGCTGTCGCTTAATGCGAAAATGAAAAGTCGTCCACATTTCGTGAGGGGACTCTGGCGTATATGTCGCCCGAGATGAAGAAAATCGGAAGGGGAAATCCAGGCTAAGTGAATCTGTACGAAAATGACCTCTACTCTCTGCAGATGACGATGAGAGACGTCGGGAATAGAATCAATGAAGGGCGAACAACTATGTAACGAAAGACAACAATAGACAGTTGGAATAATTCTTTGGACGATGAAGAATAGGCTCTTTTGATTGCCTCTGAGATGTATCGCTCCAAATGTCTGACAGCTGATGTTGCGAATAGGCTTGCAACCAACACGACTTTCTAAAGGCTTTTCGGAAAATACTTTTCTATTCAAAACCCCCACTCCAAACAGATGAATGCGCCCAATGTGTAGTTCTTCCTCCGATCAATTGGGCTCAGAATTCGTCTGGAGGAGGAGCTTCATCTCGAAAGAATTGACGATCAGAAGACCAAGTTATTGCTGGCCAAACTACAGAGAATTTACAACTCTGACTCGGGGCCGATGGGGTTCATTTATACACACTTCAGTTCTGAACGACTGAACAAACGAGTAAGAACTGAAATTCAGCGGATCGAGTCGGAAGAGGACAAGTATACCGAAGATAACCGACAGGTATGCTCGCTCCTGTTTCACATTCTGCCCACGTACTTCAAGTCAGAAAGGTACAGTGATGTTCAGGAGCTGCTCCAGCTCATCAAGATGCATGTGCTGGAGGAATCAAAGTAGGAGTTTAAACAGTGGAACAACCTGCTTGAGATTGCCCTCCACTCAGATGTAATGTATAAAATTGATAGTATTCTAAGCGAGGGTACTGAAGTGTCTAACCTGAAGTTGTTCTAAAAGGTTTGTCAGTTTATCAAGCTGCAGTACCACCGTCCACGTCAGCTGGCCAACATAATCAGCAAGGTACTTCCCCAAAGACTCAACGTAAACATTGAAGACGATACTCAAGCCTGCTTTCAGCTCCTCAAAAACTTGCTGAACTCTATCGACGCCAATTTAAAGCCTGATTACTGGGAGACCATAGCCGAAGTGGGGTTTTTGTTTCTTGAGAACTCAAACTTGTTCAAGGAACTTCTAGAACTGTATAACCTTTACACCGGAAAGGTCCCTGTAATTTGCGAACTGAGGCTGTTTGAATTTGTGATCAATGCAAGACTTATCGAAGGCGAATCTATCTCCAAGGAGGCTATCAATGGGCTCTCCAGGATAGTGGAAATTACTAAGAAGCTTTTCGGAAACAACGATGTTCGCTATTTGAGGGTTCTGAGCAACTATGCTTAAGCCTTGATGGAAATAGGAGACAATGCAAAGGCCAAAGAGCTCCTGATGGAGATCAACAGCAAGGAGATCCTCTTTGGATAGGACAATTCCTTTATGGGCGAATATTACATGGGCCTAGCAATGTGTCTACTCAAGACTGGAGAGACAGAGAGGGCGATTGAATTTGCCAGCAAAGCAACAAAAAATGCAAAGAAATTCGGACTAAAGAGATTCATTTCCTTCAAGATACTTTACGATAAAGCGCATTTCGACTACATGTACAGCGAGCAAGTCAACACTCTCGAGAGCATTCTCGAGGCTAAGAGGGTGCTGGAGATCCATTTGAGTAACGAGGATAAATTTATCGAAAGGTGGGCTGGGTATTATTGCCTCTTTAACTATCTCCTCGCAAAGCTGAATTTGAAGCTTTCCAATGAAGAGGAAGCCTTGAGGCTCCTGAGAAAGGCAGCCGATTTTAATACCACATACAAGACCACAGCCCCAAGGGCATACTCACTACAATTGCTGTCTGAAATTTACATGTCGTCGGGGAGGAAAGTCGAAGCCGCAGAGGCATTGGAAAAACTAAACTAATTACGGCAGAGCCAACAAGGACTTAATTTCTTTGGCGTAAAATGCTCCAGCACTCGAGTTTGGCTAAAATTAGGAAGGGCTGACAAGGTTGAATAACTTTTACATGAAACAGCAAAAATGTTGAGGGGAAGCCCACAGCAGCTTTTCCAAAATAACCTCATCAACTCTAAAGACATTCTGAATGCTGCTTTGGATGCTGTGGACATAAGCAATATCGCACTTGCATACGACCTCTTAGAGTCACTTCGAACGAGTTCGGAATATTGCTATTACGTCGGTTGTATTGAGATGAGGGCAAAGAACTGGAAGCAAGCAACCACTTCGTTTGAAAAATATATTGAACTGGAGGCTACATGTCAAACGGAAGCAGTTCTTGCCGATTCCTACCGATGTATAGGGCAAGCAGCCCAGAAATTAAATGAACTTCCCAAATCAAAACATGCATTTGGTCGGGCTATCGAGATTTACAAAGTTCTAATTCACAAGGGTACTAACTTGCAGGACAACTACGACTTTATGGGGTTGTGTCTCATGGATATTGGAAAGCCAAGCTAGGCGCTAAATATACTTCTCCGCTCACTCGTATTGAGCCACAAAGGAAAGGCTAGCATCTATCTACCAACACTCCATGTGGTTGAATGTCTGGTCAAGTTGGGAGCCATCTCAAGGATATTCACTTTCGTACGCAGAATAAGAGATAAGAAAAGCCTCTCTGAAATGAGCTCCAGTTTTCTTAATTTTATGTGCTACGGCCTACTTTCTCACAGAAAATCAAAGCAGCTCTACAAACTCCTTTCCTCAGTCCTTGAGAACCACAGATAAATATTGTGCAAGGCGATTCCGAAGCTTCAGGCGTTTCTCATCAAGTTTCAACTAGGTGCTCAACTGCCGATCATCAACAGTCTTTAGACGATACTCAAAGAGGAGACTCAGAACTAACCTGCCTTAAATCCTCCCATAGTCATCAACGATCACAACTCCATTGGAGATATATTACGAATCCGAGTCGCATCAAAGCAGCAAGAACGATCGTTAAAGCGACTCCCACCTACTCTCTCAATAAAACTACGCTCGAAGCTACCTCTTTTTGGCAAACATTGATTCTTTCATATCTGCCTCATGCAATCAGTACTCTCAAAAGCCCTTCGCAGACCAATGTCTCTAGCTTCACTTCGAGGTCCTGGTCAATCTGTAGATTCTGTTCGCCCTTGAGGGGATACTTGACTCGGTAGTATAGCGCTAACAGCCTAAACAACTTCATTTCCAGTTCCTCAAGGTGGTTGTCCTTGCTGCCCTTGGTAACTTCTACAATGGAATCACTGAGCCACTTGTTCAGCTTGTTCCGAGGCTGCTAGTTAATATCGATCTCTGCTTCTCCGTATTGAGGGTCATACAGTTTCACCACCTTCTGGAACTACTAGTGGGTTCTACACGAAAGAAGAACACAGTTGCGACGTGACTTCCTCAGTTCATTGAGGCTGCTCCTAAACACAATCAAAGAAGTTGTCTTTCGTTGTTACGACTGGTTGGCGCTATTGATGAATATATCGAAGATCGACTGGCAAAGCCCACTTCTAAGGAAGTCAAGAGCCTATCGGGCTCCCTCTCGAAGCTATATGTCCTCGTCGATTGGGGGGTCAACCTTTGCTAGTGCATCCTTCGCGATTCTCAGCTCATCTTCAAACCGTTCCTGACGCATTTGCTCTATGATTTGTAACTCACGTAACTTTCTGCTATTGCCCTCAAGCTCTGCTCTCGTTTATCTCAGGCTTCGCTCCAGCTCGTTTTTTATTCCGTTGAGAGCGAACACTTCATTTTGAAGATCTGCACACTAGTCCCTCAGTGATTTGTTTTCGGCAATGAAATTAACCTTCCCCATCTCTTCGCTATTTTTCTTTGTTTCGTCCATAACTAGTGCATGCGACTTCTTTGAACTTGACTGCGCAGCCTTAAGCTAACTCTGCAACTCCTCGACTCTCGACTTTAGTCTGATGATATCGGTTTATCTTCTTCGCAATTGAGCTCTCAAATCATCGATCTCTTTCTTCGGGTTCTCGAAGAGCTCGCTTGGCTGATCTTCCCGCCCTCCCCTTTCAAGAAAAGATTTCTTGGTTTCGTAAAGCAAGTCGCGGGACTGCTGGCTCTGCATATGCTGCCGATTCGATATAATAATCTTAACTGATGAAGGAAAACCAGAAGAGCATGAGACGTGCCTTCGAATTGTAACCACCAGGAGCAGTGCGAAGCTCCATTCGTCAGGCTATGGAGGACCCTCTGAAGGAGCAGAAGCAGGAGATGAGGGACCTCATTGAAAAGGAGAAGCAAGTAAGTCGGCGGTTATTTGTAGAAAGGGCAGCTCCTTGACGAAAAGATTACGAAACTCAAGGAGGAGCAGAAGAAGTTGCTGGACAAGCGAAATTAGTATCGTGAAAGCCTGAAGCGCCAACGGGAAGAACTCGAAGAGGTCAACCAGAAGCTATCCAACCCTTTAGGCTTGGAGCAACTACGCTAAACTCTTCGGTAGCTACGAAGGAACCTGGGTAGCATTCAGCTGTTCGCTGAGGAAGATGATATCGACCCTGACGACATGACATACGAGGTATGGCTCGCTGTTATTCAGCAACTTCTGGAGTTAGGTGAAAAGATAGGAAACGTTTCGAAGGGCCTGACGGAGTAGCAGATGAAGAAGCTTAGCAGTCGGCAGTACATTCGTGAATAGCATGGTGAGCAAAAGTGTACTGTGTGCTACTGCGAGCTTGAAGATGGCTGCAGTGCTACCGAGCTGAAGTGCGGCCACCTGTTTCACAGCGAGTGCATCGGACAGTGGCTTCGCAGCGAAAAGGTCTGCCCTTTGTGCAAGGTCGAAACTGTCTGATCCAATCGCCAAAACTACATAGATATAGAATATCATTCAGCCTCCAGGAGGGCTAATGCATTTTGAACTTTCCGCAAGAGCAGCCCAACAGTCAGCACCAGAAATAGGAGGACTGCCCAGCAAAGCCGTTTATCGGTAAAGTCGCGTTCGCGTTTAAAGCGTTTATAGGCTCGTTTTCGGGCGACCTCCTCGGATTCGTGCAAGCTATGGAACTAAGGCTTCGACGGACAAACCCTTTCCACAAAGTTTCTGATGATCTGCATCAATATTAATAATGCAGGAGGTTCTGCCATCAGGCACTGTTCGAGATCTGAACGCTTACGCACGCATTGAAAAGCTACTGAAAGCTGTTCGGGATGTCACAAGTACCTTCGAATCCTACCTTCGGTCAACCCAGCAGGCCTACATTACGTCGACAAACGACTGCAGAGAGTGTTGTGAGAAATTTGAAGATGATTGTCTCAAAAGTAGCGCATACAACAGCAGCATATGTGAGTAATCACTGCAAACTCGTCGACTACTTGGGGAAATTTGCATTAACCTTCATGAAAATGCGGAAGTTGTGCTGGTAGATCTCAAGAGGTTCCGTCGCTAAGAAGGTGTCCAACTGCTGGAGATCTTTCGCACCCACCTCTAACGGTTCCGAGAGAGACTCAAGAACTACCTCGATGCTGTCGACTCGGTCGTTCGGAAAGAACTCAAGCACTACAACGATTCAGTGGAGCAGTTAGATGAGTCACTCAAGGAACTACGAGCATTGGTTGACCCACTCATCTTCTACAACACAGCTGCAAGCAAAGAATACTCCAAGTAGCTTCAGGACAAGTATCGTAAAGCAAGCGAAAAGGAATCAAGTTTCAAGAATTGTTTAGATGAGCTGCAGGGGCTCAAAAGATCACTGCAAAATGATTTGGAGCAGACAAAAAAGGCTATGGTTAGCTGTCTGAAGCACCATATGTCGTAGGTCAAAGAAGTGATGCGGCAGTTGATTGAAAACTATTTGTGGAAGAAAGTAGAAAAGGGAGAATCTTCGAAAAACCCAAGAGAAGACAAATGCGAGACTTAACTTAAGCAGCTGAATATGCGGTACGATTAGGGAAGTCAGATAGACAGCGAGATGGAGGAACTTGGAGAGAGCGCTCGCTCCAAGGACTTAGCCAACCACCAAAGGTTTTTTCTCGAAAGGTGTGAGCACTACACGAAGAACAAGGTGGAGAGCCTAAAGTGTAGCGAAACCCTCTTCCGAAAACTCCATCAGTTTCTGGCCGATTTTCTGCGCAAGACTTAGAAGCTTGACAAGAGGTTCAATGAGGCATCACGATAACCCTTCGGTGTGAACAATATCGACAAGTACAAGAAAGATCTGAGAAAGCACTATGGCTAGCGCATTTCGGAACTGTTTGAGTTTATGGTTGTCAGCATTGAAAGGCCAACAAAGATATTCAAGAAGCTCGGCAAGTCTATAGGGGCTAAGATGGACAGACTATCCAAGTATGTGGCGGAACATGAAATATGTCGAACAGGATTCGAGAGGGACGTAAAGCAGCTGTTCGAAGAACACAAGAAGCAGTTTGTCAACAATTCTGAGCCTTCAGCTGAAAGAGTTTCGGAGTTTCGCCAGTCGATCAGAATCACATACGGCAACTTAAAGCGAGTTATCGGGAGGTATGATCAAATCCACAAAGCCATTCAGGATAAGTTTGTTGAGGAGTTGGTGTCCATTTCAGAATCCGTGGAGAAGGAATCGAGGAAGGCCGCTGAGTAAACACTGGCTGCCTCCAAGAACGAGCACATCAACCGTATAGTGGATAGTGAAGTACTCGCAGTCATCAAGGAGTGTGATAAATACGCAGTCTTTTACGATGGGTTCTTCACAAACGAGGTTGAAGTCGACTTTCGATCCAAGATCGATACACCGACGTACTGCACTAGCAGTCGTATCCTCGCTAGGAAGGAAGATATCCACCGGCGAATTGGTTCGAACCAGTTCTCTCTATGCTGCTTCACTGGCAAGCAATCCAAGGGAAACAAATTTTAGTGTCTGCTAATCGATCAAAATGAGCTTATGAATGGCAATCTTTTGGTCTTTTCAGAGGGAATCGAGTACGAATCCAGCAACGGAATATTCTCGAAGAAGATTCGGCTCATGGTTCCGAGATCCGACATACTCAACGTGGAGAAAAGAGAGGTGAGTTCACTCTATTCAAACGCTATACTCATTGCAACTGAGATGGGATAAATTACGCTCGCCAACTTTGATAAGCCTGATGTGGTTATGGGGTTATTGCACAATAAGTTTCAAAGGAAGGAAGCCCCTATCAGTCACTCTGGTGATAGCTCTTCCGTTGGACCTGGCTTACTTTCCCGTGTACAAACTCCATGTTCGACCAAAAAACGATTTAGAATGTCAGAGCGAAGGGATCTTGGAAGCAGAATAGGTACATCCCAAACTATCAAGGCGGTACCGTCTCAGCTAGAGTTGCATAGCCTTATCCAGTAGTGGTTTGGTCATTCTAACTTCTTCGATACAAAACATTTTACAGTGAAGAAAGAGCAAAAGACTGAGGAGAAGATCGAATGCCAATACGATGGAATAGTCGGGCAGCTAAGAGCAACTTTAAAGGAGACTAAGACGGTCACTCGGTTCCAAGATCCACCCAGCCTTGGCTTTACTTTTCACTGGAAAGTTGCGTTCGTGGACAGTCCTTCGATTCCCTCTTTTGCCAGCAACCTCAATGTGACATTAGAGCTGCGTCCAAAGAAGGTGATGATGCGCGCACAGCCTGTCAGCCTTCAGAAGACAAGTTATTTTATACAGCAGTTCCGATAGTCCGTCCAAACGATGGTCGAGAATTTCGGAAGATTCGTCAGTAGACATTTTAACGGTGATTGCGAGATCCACCTTGACCAGCAATGCATCAACGAACGAGCAGAGGAGACCTCAATGAACGATAGCATTTCGATGTCTCATGTAGAGATGGAACTCATGAAAGTGTCCCCATCCGAAGAGCATATTCGAATGTCCGATGGGTTCATGACCAACAAACGAAACTTCGAAAAGTTCGGAACTCACGTGTCCAGTAACCAACTGATCAGCAGTGCCAGCCAATCTCCAACTAACATGATTAAGGAGATGAAAACTGAAGCAAGTGTAGAAAACGAGCCCAAAAAGGCGGTACTCACATCGGAACCCCAGCGAAAACAGCGGAAATTGCTACTGATACTGGCAATTCTGTTGGCAGCTTTGTTGATGCTGCCGCTTCTCTCTTGATATTTACTGTCTTACTATCTCTCTTACGGATCACTGGTTCATAGAGCTGCCTCCTTCTTGTCCTTTCTCAGGTAGAACAACATGTATGCGTCTTTGTTTATAACTTAGCTCGGTGAGATCTTACTCACGTTCGAGTCGTTGTAGTGGTACCAGGAGCCGTCGTTCTTGGCGTACGCAGTGTAATGCCCACCACCCATTGACCCGTAGTGATTGCTCACTGCGAACAGCTCGTAATGCGTACAAGCATCCGCACTGAAACTTTTAGGAGGCTTCACCAAAGGATCAGTATTGGCTGACTTGTGGAAATATGCCTCTGGAAGTGTTTTGCTGATGACAAACTTTTCGACGTCAAGCTCATGTGGAAACTTGACGAGGCAACCCATCTTAGCCTTGCTGGCAAACCATTTGTCAGCCTTCTGCTTAAACCGCTTGAGGTGGATAATGAGGACTTTGGGTGTCTTGTAGATATACATCTGCTTGGCAGCCAGCTTGTGCTGTTTGCATTTGGGGCAGTACCACTCATTCCCTTCGTCAAGCTTCTCCACTCTTTGGAATTACTCGAAGCAGTTTTCAAGAGTGAATACCTTGTTTTCATATGGGTCGGGAGTGTTGTACGAATAGGAATAGCCTGTGTTCTTAAGTGGCTCGTAGGTGTTGAAGGTTTTCAGAACTTCGTAGTCGCTGTTGTGAACACGCACTTCAAATTCGCAAGGTGGCAGCTTGGAATAGTCGTCTTCAAACCGTAACAGTTTGGCAGGGTTTTTATCGTCCGTCACGAATATCTCAAATGGAGCTGGCTTGGTCTTGTCAAAGTACTTCTCGAATTCCTTTTCGGGGTTGCTCAGGTTATCATGGGTCGACAGCCTGTCCTTCAAAATCGCCAGCTTGTAAACATGTGCGAATATCCTCCGGTAGATGTCGAGACCAGTGGCTTTCCGATCCAGGTAGAACGGTCGTTTGAAGGTGAATGTCTTGGAGGTGGATTCATTTACAAACTTAAACACACTGTAAGGTGATTTCTTTGAGTTAGCGAGATCATCCCCCGTAATTTCGAGGCAGAACAGGTCAACATCCTTGGAGTACAATTTCTTGGTGATGAGATCTACAGGCGTATCGTCAGTTATCTCAAAGACTTCGTCATTGAAAGTGAGCAAAAAGAATTTAAGTTCGTCAATTTCTAACCTCATTTCCTTAGCGACGTGGCTTCTCCAATCCTTTGTGGTCTTCCCATTGTATTCTAGAGCCACTTTTTTCGTCGGGTAGCGGAAGTTAGAGTAGAACATATAGAAGTTTTGAGTCTTCAGTTCTTCAGTCGCAGGAGACTGAGGAATTGGCAGCGACAGGGTCGAGTACGGGTCGAATGTGATAGACTCATGGTTGCAAGTCGGGCACGTCACAATGGACTTGTACTGTCCCATGAACAGATCCACTATGACGGACTGATTGCGCTTCAGGAAGTTTGTCCAGCTTTCTCTTGCAACAATTTAGTCTGACCGACCGTTGCTTTCAATGGTATCGGTTGCAGGCTGAATTGATAAAAACAGTACCTTTTTCAGAACCCTATTGAGATCCTCGTGGAGGCCGTCAAGCAGGAACGATAGCAATTCTTGAGAGTCATGCTGCTGGTAGCCACTGAACATTGGTTGGAATTCACCTATGGATGATTTTAAGATGTAAGGGGAGTAGGTACTGCTGACTTCGCACCACAAGCCCTTGATAGTCTTGGCGTAGTTTACAGTCAGCTTTCCTTTGGTTCCGATTGGATTATGCACATTGATTTCATCTTGAAACTTGTTTGTCAAGAAGTATTCCGTGAGGGGAATTGTGTTGGACAGACATTGCAGGCAGCTGTTCATGAAGCAGGTGTTCCCCAAATTGGATAGCCCAGTGACGCCTCGTCGACTGCTCTCCCTCCATGACATGTCAATCTTCTACTTGACATCGACCTCACTGGCATATCGACACCTTCCAGAGTGATAGGAGATATCCTTATCCCTGCAGTCCTCTGAGCAGTACTCTACCATGTTGCACTTGCATTTGACCTTGATGGGCCGGTACTGTCGACAGAATTCACAGGATGTCTCCTTAGAATACGACGAACCATTTTTGGAAGAGCTATACTTGTCATCGGTATTGATTGCTGAGGGTGCACCATCTTTACTAAAGACCCACCCATTGATGAAATCCTTGACTTCGAACACGACAACATCGTCATCTGCGATGCTGAATTCTGCGACAGTTTAGTCCCGTTTATAGTGAATGCAGATGCCTATCATAATATAATTCGTTACCATTCGATGGAATTCCCAGACCACCACTTGAAAGAGCGCTAATTTGTCCTTTCCCATATGTCGATTTGATGTGACTTATGAATTTGTCGACGCTGACATCTGGTTCCAGCTTCCAAATACGAACATCTTATGATGGTAGGTTGTAGTTGATTGAATCAGCCTTCTTGCATATCTCAACACACTTATTCTTCATCTAGGGCAGCTTGGCATAGCGGGAAATCTCTGCCTGGCGGCATACCAACTTTCGAGTCGGCTCTGCGGCAATGGACTTAATGATCTTCTGGTCGACAATGAAGTACTCGAACTAAGGTTAGCAACATACTTACCGTGAGCTTATAGATTTCCACGATCTTGTGCCCGTTGGCGAGCCGAACTGCTTTCTTCGGCAATCTCTCCCCTTAGTATGTCTTAAACACGTTCATGATTGCCTTCGATACAATCTTATAATCGCTGTGTTCCATCAATCCTGGTTTCAGTCGAACTTCACCCTTATCCTTATTAATGATGTCGGCATTCAACGGTTGCGGCTATGTGGTCGCTCCAATCATCGTATGGCCTTTGCTAGGATCCTTATCATCGTAGCCAGTGTACTCCATCCACTCCTTCAGAAATTTGGTTGAGAGCAGGAAATATTCGAGGTCGGGAGAAGCATCGAATGACCCGTTCTTCTCCTGCTGCGTCAGTTTGTGGTATTAAACTCTTTCCGTGGCTAAGCGCTCCCGAAGTACGTCGTTGGAAGGCGCAGCATCTACCTTTTTATCGCCCAATGGCTTTCCATTTGGCGATGCACCACTACCTTGGCCTTTCATATTGAATTGATTATAGCTCTTACGTACAGGAGTTTAATTGGGAAAGACCGACCGACAGAATATTAAGATACTGCTGGCACCAGTCATTACAAATTTCTTCCAAAGGGCTGTCATAGAGAATTCGGGTAGCTCATGCATTTGGGCATACAATGTTGTTCGATAATTAATAACAATAAAGTGCTGCTTGCATGAAGCGAGGGAGTAAGCAGGCCACACCACGTGACTGGGAAGGGTTTGAGCACATCCAAGAGGTCGAGCGGCGAGAAGAGCTATGCAGTCGTACAGTGGCAAAGGAAAGTTGTCGGTTGCCAGCAAAAGAAACCTTCAGCATTAATCGTCCTCGATAATCAAGTGCGAACTTTAGCTACTAGGAGCGCACTGCTGCAGAGTTGCCAAAGATCGAGCAAAAGAAGAGTCCTCCTAAGCGTTAGACAGTGCACTCTCGGCCTGAAGAACCTCGGCCTAAGCCACCAGTACGATCGTTCCCGCAGATCAAGATTCTGAAGAACCCCTGTTCATTGGAGTAGTCGGGTATCCTCGTGTATAAATCTGGACTTCCAACCACTTCTGATCGAATGCTGTGCCATCTCAAAGACGTGAACCTATCGCAACCAATTGGGAACGACATGCACATTCGCGACATCACATTCAGCAGTAAGTTTTAGTGTGGAAATTTATGCTGCGCCTACAAAATGTCATAGTTCTAGTACACACTACATATGCGAGCAGACACAAATACTCTCGGGCATCGGCAGTGGTACTACTTCAGTGTGAAGAACAAGAGAGCCTGTACTGTAAAATTCAACATCAGAGAGTTCAAAAAGTCAACGAGCTTGTATAGTCGAGGAATGAAGCCCTATGTTATCAGCAAGAGAGTCTTCCAACGGTAGAATAGCTCCTGGATGCAACAAGGCGAGAATGTTCGCTACAAGAAGGTCGAAAGGGAAGATGGGACGCGTGCTTGGTACTTGACCTTCGACTTCACGTTCCTGCATGATAACGATGAGGTGTTCTTTGCTGCCTGCCCGCCCTACAGCTACTCATTTTTACTCAAAGAAGTTGAAGGCATTGTTCAAGGGAGCAGAAGGAAGTGTAGGATGGATGTCGATCGAACTAACAAGAGTATCTGCGGTCTTGATATCCCAATTCTAACGATCACCCATAACAACTTTGACGAGAGTCAGCCATGTAACTATATTGTGGTTATCGCCCGATCGCACCCTGGTGAGTCTGCTTCTTCTTGGGTTATCAATGGCATGCTCAAACACTTTGCGAGTGCTGACCCCAGTCTGGATGACTATCCACGTAACCTTGTTATTAAGCTTGTTCCCATGGTCAACGTTGATGGAGTCTTCTTAGGCAACTACCGTACTGGTGTCATGGGCAAGGACTTTAACAGGAAGTTTGCGAGTGCACGATCCAATCTCTTCCCGGAAATCTAAATGATCAGGGCTATGGTAAAGCAGTTGAAGAAGGAAGGGAGGGTGACCTGCTTCATCGACCTGCATGGCCACTCGATCCAAAAGAACTCATTTATCTTTGGCCCAGCAACCCATCAGTCTTCTAACAGTACCATCTATCAGAAACATAGTGTACCGACTGCCCGAGGAACTTGACCAATCGTCAAATTACTTCAAGCTGAGTTCTTGCAGATTTCGGAAAGATTCGTAGGGAAACATTCGGGAGACAGCTCGAGCATACTTCCAGTAACGGGAGAATGTATTGGCACTCACTATCGAAAATTCCCTCGGTATGTATTGTCGGTCAACTGATCACATAACCTTCCCAATGCTGATTGCTGATTGGGAACGGTTTGGTGATGACGTTGCCCGAGCAATGTTAAAACTAAGCTCATCGAAGTCCGACTCATTAGAGGCAAGCCTTAAGAAGACTCAACCGATGAACTTCTACAAGCCTGAGATCAACAATTCAATAATGAACACAGGCTCAAGCTGCATTCGATCAACCTTAGGTAGTTTGGTTCGCCAAAAACTCAACTCGATGTAGGCCAACACGAATCCCTTTAAAATTGAATAAAGCGGAAGGCAGCTTACCGAAGAAAACTTAACGGTCACTCGAGCAGATCCCGCATTCAAGGCTAACAGAAGATTCAAGAGTACTGAAAAGCGAAGACATTCACAACCGAGCACTGCGAAGAATAGCCCCGCCGACCACTCCCTCAACGTTCGATAGATCCTCAGGCAAGCTGAAAAACTTTCTGCGACATACGCGGAAGCTACAACATCAACAGTCAAATTCGGAGCCACCAGTCAACCAAAGATAAACAACAACCGCGAGACTGTTCGTAACTCAATAAGAGCATCAGCTCAGATGTCAGTTGAGGAAGTCATTCGAGAAGACTTGCAGAACAGAATAGCAGTGGCACTAGATCGTAAACATCATTCCAGATCCACCCAAGAAGAGGTGGATGCCTCGAAGCTATCTGAAAATAACAACTCAGACGATAATGATTCCGATGGGGAAGAATAGGATCTTCCAGAAGTACAATGGTAGGCTTTAGCAAAGGGTGTATTGTAGGTAGTGGAGGAGCCAAGCCCACATAAACGTTCTGACCAGACTGAGGAGAAGATAGCCCCTCCACTAAAAGTAAACATAGTTCCTCGGAAGAAACCTGAAGTAGTCGCGCCGAACGCTTTTCGGTAAATGCGTTTTACGATGTCTAAACTTCACCCCAACAGACCAACGAAACTGTAAACTCTAGAAAAGATTGTGTCGATGTCTCCTGAAGCGAACAACCATGAAAAACCCAGGACCGAACCATCAATCATCCTGGCCGAAAAATACCTGTCGGAACAGTTATCAGTGTTCAGTGGAGGAAAGCTAGTACTTCCAGCACCGGAGACGGTTTATTCTCATCGGCGAGTAAGCATATTCAACCAGAAGCATGTACTCGAACGTATTAAGCATGGCCTGTGCGGAGCACCCGCCCTCGCTAAGTATTTTAAGCGAAGAAATTGACAATCTTTTTGACTTTAAGTGTAGCACATCGATATCCGCAGTCAAGTTGTCTAGCCCACCTTGAAGCCTCACGAGCTCCGTTCTGTGGGCTTTCCTGTGTCTTCCATCACCCGCACATTGGTTTCATCCACAAATTGATGTCAAATCAGATAGCATGAAATCCAACGGATGGAGAGATAGACAGTCAACGAACTCAAGTCGATTCTAGAACATCACTATAAATTGGTTGGATCTTGCTGTCTTTATAAAATCATTTCATGAAGAACGCTACATCTTCAACCTCAGAAGCTGTTAACACTTCGGCTACGAACACCAGCTGCACCACCAAGCCCACAGGAGCAGGAAACGCAACCTACGAGAAAGACTTTTACAAAACCCTGGGCCTCAACGAAAAGGCAAGTCAACATGACATTGAGAAGGCTTACAAGAGGCTGGCTGCTGAGTGGCATCCCGAGAAACACCCTTCTGACCGAGTTAACGCTCAACGCCGCTTTAACGATATCAATGAAGCCTATGCTACCCTCTCGGATGTTGGTCAACGTCATCACTACGATGAGATCAAGGGTCAACATTTCAGCGTCAACGATGCTTACAAGCTGTTTGATAAGTTCTTCGATGAACACGGAGTGAAGGAGGAACACGAAAAGAGTTTCTTCGAGAAAAACTACCCAAGCCGCAAGCCAACCTACTATGAGGTGCTAGGTGTCCCCAGAACTGCCAGTTTCGCTGACATCCAGCGAGCATACCGTCGACTTGCTATCAGATATCATCCCAGTGCTAATGAGGGTGACGTCGAAGCTGAAAGGAAATTCATCGATGTCAACGAAGCCTACAGTCACTTGTGCAATGTATTCCGTCGCCGCAACTACGACGACGTGAGATTCGGAGAGCTGCATCCCTACAACGCTCACAACATCTTCGTTGATTTCTTCCGGACCAACCCTGAACTTTTTTAAGATGATGTGCAGCTGTTTAGCGAAATTCTCGGTTCCAAAAAACCGCTTCAAACCTTGAAGGAGCCTGACGTTGACGCTCTCGCCAAGGATGCTGAGTTTGTAGAGTCGTTCAAGGCCCAAACCATTCGCCAAGACGGACCTGGCGGTGCTGTCGGCCGTACCATCACGAGCAAAAAGTCGATTAAGGACGGAAAGAAATTTGAAGTGAGCACTGACGAAATTCTAAAACCAAACGGGAGCAAGATTGTGACAGAGACAGTCAAGGAAGACGGCAAGGTTCGTGTGAACAAGTATGAGGTGGGTGCAGACAAAGCCCGCAAGGAGCTGACCAGTGGTCATGGTCATGCTCATGGCCACGGTCAAAAAGCGCTGTAGCATCAGCATCATTGATCCTCAAAAATGAATCAGTATTAGCCCAATAGAACTGCGCTTGAAGTGGAGCTATATTCCGCGAATTCAATCGAATTGAATTTCAATTGCAGATGGCTGTCTAGCCGGGCAGATTTGTCATTTATCAATTGATGGAAGCTCAACAACGTCGAATGAAGGGCTTGGTCGAGGCGCAACTATCAGAGGAAACCACTACGGGCAACAGCAAAAGAGGGGGGATGTCAGTGTCGACAGCACTCGATACAGGCTATACTAAGTTGAAGTGGAATGTTCCACTCCAACGGCGGAACGTGGTTGCCCTCAAGGACGAGGAGAAGTTTGTTAGCCGTCGATAAATCGATTACGACAGGTGCCTCTGTAAGGAATTCTGTGGGATTGGCTGCGTTAACCGCAAACTAAACATAGAGTGCCACGCGGATAACTGCTACTTCGACCAGTTCAAGGATTGTTCAAATCGTAGGTTAGCTAAAGGTCCAAAACAAAATCTGGAAGTGTTTGATACTCAATCAGTCAGGGGATTGGGACTCCGTAGCAAGGAAGCCATTAAGGCAGGTGAGTTCGTTATCGAGTACATCGGAGAAATTCTCAAACTGACTACCAACGAAGGCGAAAAGCGATACTACGCCAACATTTCCGAAGGGAAGTTCTACATGATGGAGCTCGAGAACAATATCTACATAGATGCCAGCCGCTTTGGCAACCAAGCCCGCTTCATCAATCATTCCTGCCACCCAAACTGTATTGTCGAAAGGTGGAACATTCACGGTGAGGAAAAAGTTTGTATTTTTGCGTCCAAGAACATCAGAGTCGGGGAAGAACTGACATACAACTATGACTTTGACTTCTGGCCTCAAGCAATGGAATGCCATTGCGGGGCATTCCACTGCATTAGCAAGAAAAATCGTTTGAAAGTTAATCGGGACTCCTCAGCGAAGAAGCGTAGAAGGATCTCGAAGGGGTCTATGAGAACCCCTCGAAAGCAACATTCCTCCAAGACATAGGAGGCAGCTCACAAGCGGTCGATTCCTGCCATTACAACATAAGCAATCGAGGTATTTGAATTTACTAAATTAGTAAAACAGCTTCAAGGTGAAGTGCGAAGTGGACATCCCACAGATGTACTTGGAGTTCATCCGCATGAACTTAGAAAAGTACAAATGTGAGTTCGATATTGTCTATCCCCAAACTTCGGTGATTCAGTCCCCGCACAAGGTCTACAACCTTCAGCTGAAGGCCAAGGACCAAAAGACTCTGGAGCTCCTGTACAGCTAGATCTGCAGGCTTGTGGATACCCTGCAATACCGTGTTGTCGAGGTCGAGAAGGATCTTCAAGAGCTGCTCAACCCACTATTGGAAACTATTAGAAATTAGTCCAAAGGGAGCTTTTCGTTTGCCGTTGGTGTCGATAAGTCGTCACTGAAGACCATAAGCCGCATACAATTCGCCAGAGTGACCTTTGGTCTATACGTTGTGGCTCGGAGAGTGGACTTTGAGTGGATATTCAGCTACTTCCAAAAGGAACTGGATTCGCTTGTATCAGACTACTTTGTGGTTCCTCTGTCAGATATCGCGGTTTTCTACGAAAGACTGCAGCAGATCGATCGGAAGAATCTGATTATTAAGCAGGAGGCTGCTGATGCAAAGAGCCTTGTCGTGTCGATCAAGGGAAAAAGGTTTGAAGCGATCAAAGTCAAATCGGAACTCACTCGCATGGAAGAGATCCCGAACGAGGAACAGGAGTTGAAAAGCGCTTTGAAGACCGAAGAGGAAGGACGACCGAAAGAGTATGAAGAGTCCAGAAATGACAATCCA
>ERZ724508.263-NODE-263-length-38528-cov-5.470382_pt1 | contig 38528 bp, 37 predicted proteins | sample MGYA00376041_ERZ724508 | MGnify/ENA primary metagenome ERZ724508 (study PRJEB28724, sample SAMN07190887) | wastewater metagenome | isolation source: effluent of sewage treatment plant in Hong Hong | place: USA: Christiansburg, Virginia | collected 2016-03-01 ...
GTTTAAACTAGAAGGAAATTTTCAAACATGCACGGGTTACATGAAAAGAGGTAATTATATAAACAACCCGAATCTCAACCCAAGTTACAAAAATGTGTTTGCTTTTAATTCTCAAGATACAAGTAAAAAATCTGCTACACTCGTTGATATTACCTGCCAAGATTGGCCAACAGCAAAAAACAAGTATACATCCTTTAGTCAAGGCATTCGCATGGTAAACTGTGAAGGTAAAGCTACGTGGCAAGCATCTGAAAAGAAATGGAGCATGGTACTGCTTGGTGAAGATATTTCGGGAAATATATTGTTTATTTTTTGTCGTTCGCCTTATAAGGTATTAGACTTCACAAACATGTTAATACAATCGGAATTAAAAATCAAACACTTGATGTATTTAGAAGGTGGCCCTGAAGCTTCGTTCTACTTAAACCATACTACTATTAACGTTCAAAAAATGGGAAGCTATGAAACTGGATTTAATGAAAATGATACCAACGGTGCATATTGGGAGCTTCCAAATGTAATTGGAATAAGAAGGAAGTAATAATTACAAAATAAGATAGTTACACAAAGCGTTATCATAATGAATCATGACTCAATGTATTTTAGTGAATGATTATAAATCGCTTTGTTCTTATTTCCCCAAACGATAATTTATTTTCTGGAGCAATGTCATGGTGGAACAACACCCATTGGCATCCCTTTGTTTGCGCTCTGCAATAAAGTAAACCCGGATTATTGATATATATATTTAAGCATTCTCCACAAAAATAAGCGTGTAGTTTATTTCTTTTACTATACAACATTGAATTACAATCCATGGTTTATTACTTATTTTTTCACTATGATTATCTACTTAGATAATAACCAACACGTTCAAAAAAAATGCAAACATTTTAATAAAATTTAAAAGACTGGTTTACATAACACAGAATTTAATTTATGGCTACTCAATGGTAGCGCATGCTATAAAAGCTACAACTCCAAAACTTGAAAACAGGTTGTTCTAAAAAAATATACGTCAAACAATACGTACAATTAATTGAACTCTTCCTTGTTGATATTGATTCTGCACTTATCTCAAAGAAATTGTATAATTTTGCAACTTGAGTCCAGAAACAAATAAAAAACGGGGCGTATTCTGAAAAGCCTTATGAGTAAGAAAAATTATTTTAATAATAAAAAAATGAAAGTTTTTAAAATGTTAACAGTTGTAGCTTTAGTAGCTGCTTTTTCTAGTTGTTCAACGTATAACCACTCCATGAGAGAACCCAACACTAGAGTTAACTTAACGAAGTCTGACTTTACATTATCTGAGCAAGTTTCAGCTGAAGCAACTTCTAACAAAATTGTAGGAATTGATTGGTCTAGATTGTTTATTAAAAAGACTGGTGAAGTTCAAGGTGGTGGATCTGTTAATATTAGTTTTGCATCTATCCCAGTAATTGGTAGCCTTACTACTGACAAGACAGCAAATTATGCACTTTACGACTTAATGACTGCTAACCCTGGTTATGATGTTGTTTTCTACCCTCAGTATGAAACAACAGTTGTTAAACCAATTTTAGGAATTGGAATGATCTACAAGACTACAACTGTTAAAACTACAGCAAGACTTGGTAAAATGACAAAATAAAACTTGTACAAATATGTACATGTGCTAATGGCGGGTTTAGTGGTTAATAAAGCTTTTCCCTACGAATGAAATTGGTAGTAAATTAGAATAACACTACTAAATCCGTCACTTTGCAAATTTTATTACTGCATGCAATACTATGTATTGAAAACCTTTTTATATTTTTTATTGGTACCCTTTTATATATAAGCTGTTCTTATTCCGAACCAAACTAGGCAGTTCTTTTTTATAGTCTATAGCGCTGAATAATGCCATAAACTACTTCTCAGTGCATTGAATGGCACTTAGCAAACCTTAGGGCATTCAACGTTTACAACAAAAACCACCGATAAGGTGTTATAACAAAAATAATTTACGACATCTTTCAGCAGAAGTTAGTAAATTACGAAGTATAATCACTGTTACGCATGTTTTACAAAAATAGAATTGCAGTTATAATGGCTGTTTACAATACGACCTTTCTACTAACAAAAAGAGCCATAGATTCAGTATTAAATCAAGATTTTCAAGACTTTGAGCTTATCATCATTGATGATGGTAGTAATAACGATACGCAAAATCAAATCTTACTCTATGCTATTCAGCATGAAGATAAGATAACGTATGTGCGTCATAAAAACAGAAGCCAATCCGAATCTATAAACAGAGGAATGCTGATGAGCAACAGCGAATTCGTTACTGTTATTGATGCAGACGATGAATACAAACCAAATCACCTCAGCACCTGTTTGTCAGAAATTAAATCGCTGGATTTGATTGCCTCAACAACTGAAACAATTGTAAATCAAGAATCGGATTATTATGTTCCCGATCGTTTTGATAACAATCAAGTAATTCACGTAGATAATTGTATTCTGTTTGCTACCTTATTTGGAAAAAAAGAAGTATTTACGATGTTTAAATTTGATAATATATATGGCGCAGATGCCCATTTTTACGAACGTGCAGAACAAAAATTTGCTGTCAAGAAACTCGATTTGAGAACCTATGTATATTACAGAAACAATTTACACAGTTTAACGGCTAGTATTAAAAGGAACGCTCAAATTGAAAATTGATTTTAAAATAGGCAGCAATCTTATTGTTTCATCCCTTATAACAGGCATTCATGATGTGAATAGAAATGAAACGTTAGCAAATGACGATTTTTCACTGGTATCTGATTGGGCAAAATCCATTACAGCATTGGGTTTGCAAGGTATTATTTTCCATACAAATTTTTCAGAATACACATGTAAATTACACCAAAGCGATCACATTCATTTTATAAAAATAAATTACAATCCGATATACAACCCAAATGTGTTTCGATATTTTGTATATGATGAATTTTTTAAATTACATGCACCTCACATGGAACATATTTTTTTTACTGATGTGTCTGATGTCCTTGTATTGAAGAATCCGTTTATACAAGAACTGTATAAACGCAATCCCAATACTTTTTTTTGTGGTGACGAACCTGAGATATTGAAAAATGAATGGATGCAAAATCATTCGCAACACTTACGAAGTAAAATACCGGATTATACAACGTATGAAACGGATTTCAAAAATGCAGCCTTGTTGAATTGCGGAATCATGGGTGGCAGCATTTCCGTTATGCAGCCATTCATGGAAGAATTGTGCAAGATTCATCGTACATATAATTCAGATAATACAACAGCTTATACAGGAGACATGGGCGCGTTTAATTATTTGGTTCGAACACGTTACAATACGAAGGTAATGCACGGCAGTCCAGTAAATACCGAATTTAAAGCGTATGAGGTTAACGATGCGTGTTGGTTCAAACATAAATAGCTCGTAATTTTATATCTATTCATCAATCCAGAGTTTTTAATTAAGTGCATTCACTTCTGTTTATAAAAAAATCTAACATACCAATGAATATCGTGCGTAGGAGTTATAGGATAATCCATACACGTCTCTAAACTAGGCCCCCGAAGACATTATACATTAAAATAGTGTTTACATGCACGCACTATTTTAATAGTTAAAATGCCCCATCTCCTATTTTAAGAATGATTTGCGTTTTATTCATTATTCAAGAACAAAAATAAAATACTGCTTTGTACTTTTTAAAAAAATAGTGTTTACCAAGGGGTAATTTTATTCCTTTTTTTATATAATATTGAATTAGGTGCATCGTATTTCGAACAAATTGTTTATTTTTATCTCAATAGTTTTTAGAAATGTAGGATTCACCCTACCAAGTGATTTTAAGAACATTTGGCACAGTCATTAAAAGAACTGCGATAAAGATTGGTATAGATAGGCAAATACCCCATAAGCCTTACAATTACGTTAAAATGGGATATATTTAATCGTTCTATAAAGAATTAGTAAGTAAATTAAAATCAAGGAGTACAAGAATCATTAAGTTTCGATAACATGATGAACGTTTTTTAATTGCATCCATTATTAATTATCAATACACCTTAAAATAAAACGAGTATGTCAAATATTAAAAGCAGCATTGAAGAGTGGTCTGTTAAAGACCTTGAAGATGGTTCCTCTCTGGATATTAGTGTAGTGGGATGCACTGAATTGGGCAATCAATCGCTACCAGGAATTCAAGTGTGGTACATGGGTAATATCGTTAATTTTGAGCCCTTAGCTGTAGAGCGATGGAATTATCAGGCAACTAAAGCCAATACTACAGAATACCTATTAGTGGATCATTCTTGGATGGTACATGAAGATCAATATGTGAAAGTATCGCTATTAGTAGGTTCTCCACTAAAGGCAAAGGTTGAGGTAAAGACGCGCAGCTCGAAGCCAGTTATCAAGGAATATGTGCTTCCATTTGAAGTATAAAACATAAGATCGGTTTTAATGGTATAGATACATTTGGTTTGTAAGGCACAGAATTGTTTACCGTTCAATCCGCTCAATCTATTCAATCCGTTTAGCAGGTTTCCAAAACGAATATTAGTCAGCTCATTTAAATTAAGATACAGCATCTTGATTAAAAACAAGATGCTGTATCTTATAAAAATAATTTTCATGTAGGAAGGATTCATCGAAGGATGTATCTGCCTACTATCCTACGTTCCATACTAAAATCATACCTGCTAAAAAAATAATCGTGCAAGCAAATAAAAACACACCTTATTATTTAATAGCAATTGGTCTTGTCATTTTAATGAAATTCGGTTATACACGTGCCAACACGAATGACCTGATTTTTTTACTTAAACCTACTGATAAAATTGTTGGACTAGTAACTGCATCTCCATCTGTTTACAGTCCTGAAAAGGGATATTACCACGAAAACCTACATATTGTGATTGACAAATCCTGTTCGGGTTTTAACTTTTGGATAGTATCTTTTGTCGTTTTTACCTATTTAACCTTCAGGCATTTTGATAAAACGGTCTATAAAATTTTTATTATTCCAAGCATTTTATGTTATACATTTCTGTTTACAATTTTAGTAAATACGGCTCGAATACTTGCCTCCATAAGTGTTCAAACCCAAACTAAAAATATGTTCCTGAACCAACAACATTTAATCCATGAAGCCGTTGGGATAATTACGAATCTGTCATTTCTTATTTTAGCTTATTACCTAACAGAAAAACTTTTAACACACATACAACACAATGAGAAACTTACTTAACCCAAAATGGGTTTTTCTAATCAACACAGTACCCATAGTGTTGCTTTTTATTCTTTGCATTGGACAATACAACATTATAAAATCATTATTGGACGAAAACAATATCCAACTATGGACGTACTTTGGATTGGCATTAGCCCTTTTAGGATTACTCAATTTTTCGCATGCTGTTTATCTTATTATTAAAAAGAAAGATATATCTATCCTCTACTGCTTACTATCATTATGTTCCTACATTACCTTCATCTATGTATATGTATTCCATCTAGATAAAATCATGCCATCCAACGTACCACAATGGATGGTTTCTGAAAATATTTATATATATGTGGGCACATTCTTAATGCCAACACTTGCGTATTGCTTATTAATTTTAGTAAGTCATTTTACAACTGAAACAAAAGAATACAAGGTTTGGACAAATTTTTTGATTGCAATTTGTATTCCTGTTTCGGGTTATTTATTTTCTCAAATCATCCTTCCTTTATGGCAACCCATTGATGTTGATTTTAATATCCACGCATCACTTATACTCATTATTGTTGCTACCATCGTATTTCTCTTTTTCTTAATTCGAGGTATTTTCATCTTGAGCATTAAAAAATCTGCAATTTTTCAAGAGTATCAATTGGCTTGGAAAATCCCGATTGCAATTATCCTTCCTTTATTGGGCTTATCTGTAAATAATGGTAATCTATACAGGAGTATAAGTCTCTACAATTCGGGTATTTTCGGAGATTTCAATAATCCTTGGTTTTATATTCTTGCTGTGATTAATGGTATTCTTATATGTTTACCCAACCTCAATCACAAACAGTATAGATTATTTTTATTTATTGGTCGTAGCATAACATTCGCTTACACCTTCTATTTCTTTTTGGTATTCCTACCCTTTTTGCCCCTATCTGTGGTTGCTATTATTGCAATCGGAATTGGTTTTTTATTGCTTACACCTATACTTCTATTCGTTGTACATGCAAACGAACTCTCAAGAGATTATGCTTTTTTGAAATCATTCTTTTCAAAAAACAGCATCATAGCAATTTCTATTTTAGGTTTTTTAGTAATCCCGATCGCTATTACTGCAACTTATTTAAAAGATAAAATTGTATTAAATGAAACGCTTGCATATTTATATAGTCCGGACTATTCAAAGCAATACAGCATTGATAAACATTCTCTTCAAAAAACACTAAACGTTGTTAAGAGCCACAAAGATGATCACAACGATTTTATATTAGGCAGTAAAATTCCATATCTATCCTCCTATTTTAATTGGCTGGTATTAGACAACCTAACCTTGTCGGATACAAAAATAAATACCATCGAAAAAATATTTTTTGGAACTACTTCCATAAAAATACGACCAGAAAATATTCAGTCCGAAAATGTAAAAATCACCCACATCAAATCAAAAAGCGTATACGATACTTCTCTACACACATGGAAAAGTTGGATTGATTTGGAAATTACCAATAAAAATGAAACGGCTTGGCGTTCCGAGTTTTCTACCATACTTAAGCTGCCAGAAGGTTGCTGGATCAGCGATTACTATTTGTATGTAGAAGGTAAAAAAGAGTTCGGAATGTTAGCTGAGAAAAAATCGGCCATGTGGGTATTTTCAAATATTAAAAATGAAAATCGTGACCCAGGAATTTTGTATTACCTGACTGGAAATAAAGTAGTTTTTAGAGTTTTCCCATTTGCAATGGATGAAGTACGAAAAACGGGGATAGAATTCATCCACAAAGAACCTGTTACACTAACAATTGACGACCATGCTGTTGAATTAGGCAATGTAGAAGAAACCATAAGCGAAAATGTTGAAACAGAAAATGTTGTTTACATAGCGACACAACAAAAAAGGTCTCTAAAACCCGTTCAACGCAAACCATACTTTCATTTCTTAATTGATATCTCAGAAGATAAAATACTACAATCAGCAGATTTTACAAAACGTATAGAAACCATTTTAAAGAACAATCAAGCTCTTGCCGCAAATGCACAAATCAGTTTTGTAAATAGCTATGTAACTACGATTCCGTTAAAAAATAATTGGCAAGAGAATTATAAATCACAACATTTTGAAGGTGGATTTTATTTAGAACGAGCCATAAAAAAAACATTATATGATGCGTATAAAAAGCCAACGTATCCCGTAATTGTAGTCGTTACGGATAGTATTGAAAATGCTATTTTGGATAAAGATTTTTCAGATTTCAACTCTACGTTTCCTGAAAGTTCTCTATTTTACAATCTGAACGAAGATGGAAGTTTAGCAGCGCACTCACTCATTGATAATCCGATTGAGCCAATTCCGAACACCCCTATTTCTTCGTTTGATCAAACTGTATTGCAGTACAAACTTCAAGATAACACAAGCGTTTATTTGACAAACAACAATGAACCAAGTATTATTTTAAAGAAAGATATTTTTGAAACAAACGAAACAGAAATCAAAGAAAAGAATTGGCAGTCGGCTTTGACAATGCAGGGTAATTGGATCTCCCAGACTTTCCACCCGGAAATCTCTGATAAAGAATGGCTGCATTTGGTAAGATACAGTTTCCTATCAAAAGTAATGACACCTGTCACTTCTTACTTAGTAGTTGAGAACGAAGCACAAAAAGCCATTTTAAAAAAGAAACAAGATCAGGTGTTATCAGGTAATAAATCATTGGACCTTGATGACGATTCGCAACGTATGAGCGAACCAAGTTTATGGATTATGATTCTATTGATTGGAATTGCCTTGTGGTATCGACAATCACGAAAACGACATTATAATACCAGCACTATCCATAAAATCAACTAAGCAATGATTTTCACTATTGATCGGAACGAAATTAAAGTAGAATCTACCCAGAAAGGACTACGCTTAACAACAAATTCGGATTCGAATCTGCTATTAGCACATGTTTCAGATGAAGAGATTAAAACCATTGTAACAAAGAATTACAATTTTGTTAAAAATTACTTTATACAAAGAACAGGCGATAAGATTTCCAACCAAGATTTAGAACGTATTGCACTTAAAATCGTGTTGCATTACTTCTACCTGTATCAAAATTGGCGTGGGATATACGAAAATGAGAAAGACCGTGATTTAAGCTTTATTCATTCCGATTTTGAACACCCACAAACTGCAGACCTGATCGTGTGGTATTTTAAAACACGCCATCCAAATAACTATGCTGAAAAATGTTGCCTAATGCTAAACATGAGCTGTGCCGGATTTAAAGAGTATGAAGCATCTAGGCAAGCATTTTTTAACAGATAGAAAAACAGCACACAACACACATGCTATAACGAGCTAAAGGAACTCATTTACTAGCACACGATGATAATTTTGAGGTCTGTGTACCTATTTACGAACGAAATGGTTAATTTTACTTATTGACTATCAAGAACGCTCTCTTAAGCGTTGGGATAGTCTACTAATTCCATGTTAAGTAACATATTTTACTCTGAATAGGTGTAAAAAATACACATAACAAAATACGCAATTGAACAACCACAAAAATATGAAACGTTTTTTAACATATCTCCTACTTATAAGTTCAATTCAATTATTCGGTCAAGTTGATACGATATTTTACACCACAGAATTAAATATTGATGTTACGTCTATCGATTTTAAAAATTCTAAGAAAGAATTATTAGATTTTATGAAACGTAATGACTTATCCATACAAAATCAAAATGAAAGTACCACTTCAATTTATCTTAAGATTAATTTAAGTAAAGATCTATATGAGCAATTAGATGAGAAAGCTTCCTCCTTAGGATTCGTTCTATCTAGGAAAGTAACCACGGTTAATAATAGTTTAAAAGTAAGCGATATCAATCTTGAGATAAGTTATCTAAAATCTAAAAAAGATTCCTATGCTGAATTGATGAAGCAATTGGATGTTAAATCGGATATGTATATTTCACTTTGGAATGAAAATAAAGTAACGGAAGAAAAAATATTTAGAAAAGAAAAAGAGTTGTTGCCTTTCATACAAAAAACTCAAAATTACAGCGTAACAATTACCCTATCGGAAGAGCAAACAAGTCCTGATAATTCAAAAATATCTTTTGTTAATATGCCTGGGTTTGAATATTCCTTTTTAACAATTGATTCGCCTAAACCAGGTATATCTTCGAATAGTTACCAAGGATACTTTCTAAAATATTTATTTACCAAAGGCAAAAGCTTTGCAACAATAGGTGTCTATAAAAGCACGCAGAGCCAAAGTACAAATGATAGTACATTCTCTGAATTATTTGTATTAGGTTTTGGACAAGACTTTTATTCTAGACATCTTGGAAGAGGAAGTAGAAAGTTTTTCAATCTATATTCAGGATACAATGCGGGATACATGTTAGCGACGGGAGTTAAAACAAAAGCAGATATATTTTACGTTTCGCCAACCATTGGTTTAGAAATATTTAAAAATAAGTTCATCTTAATTGATACAAAATTCACCTATTTAATACCCTTCACAGATAATAAAAATTTAAGAGGATATACCTTAAATACATCGGTAAACTTTGTATTTTAATATCATTAAATTATACAGAATGCGATAAAAATCACTTCTGTATAGAATCGAGTTGATTTAACTCTTAGCAAACGTGGCCATTTATAAATTTATATTTGCAGGGATATTTAATAATAATGTATAATAAAGAACAATCAATTACGGATTTAAAACAAATTCCTGGTGTTGGGATTTCATTGGCGACCGACCTTTGGAATATTGGAATCACTTCAATCGCAGATTTGAAAGGGAAAGATGCTTATACCCTTTTTGATTTATCCAATGCATTTGCGGGTACAATTCAAGACAGATGTGTTTTGTATGTCTTTAAATGTGCAATCTATTATGCAGACACGCCAAAAGATGAACACGAAAAGGAAAAACTTAAGTGGTGGAATTGGAAAGATAAAAACAAAAAATAAAAATTAGTCCTTTTTTGAATTACAAAAATCGAAGCAGTATAAATATATAGTTCATTAATATTATACTGATTTAAACGTAGCGCACATACAAAAATAAATAGTACGATTGTTGCGATGATTGATTTAATTAAGGAAATCCAAAATAAATAATTTGAATCCATTGAAAAAGAATATATCGAGTTGGACAATTTGCGAAGAGTGTCAAGGACGTGGAAAAAAAAGCCAGAGACTCCGCAAGAAAGTGCGCCTAAGCTACAAGATAGAACTCGATGAATTCGAAAAAACAAAAACCGAGGGGGTACTTCCAACCCGCCCTAATGGACATCTTATTACCTGTGAAAATTGTTCGGGATCTGGTCTAATTCCTTCTACCACTCCACCAAAGCCAGATACAGAAAACTACCCACACGTTGCAATTATTGGAGGAGGCATTGGTGGCGTTGCATTGGCTGTAGCATGTTTACACCGCGGCATTCCATTTACGCTGTATGAACGCGATGGAAGCTTCAATGAGCGCTCGCAGGGCTACGGACTCACCTTGCAACAAGCAAGTAAAGCAATCGAAGGTTTGGGTATTTTCTCTTTAGCAGAAGGGATCATATCAACAAGACATGTGGTGTACACCACAGAAGGCAAAATGATTGGGGATTGGGGATTCAGAAAACGATTGCCAGAAGATGTCAAAAGATCTCCGAAGCGCACCAATGTGCACATCGCACGACAATCATTGCGCTTAGCGTTGTTAGAACAACTCGGAGGAGTTGATACAGTACAATGGGGACACCAACTCATCAATTATACGGAATCGGTTGATGAAGGAATTGAACTACACTTTCAAGTAAATGGCACAATGAAAAGTGCCAAGGCAGATCTTGTAGTTGGAGCCGATGGTATCCGTAGTGTAGTGCGTAGCTTATTGATTCATGAAAATGTTACACCCTTGCGTTACCTTGAATGCATCGTAATATTGGGTATTTGTCCCTTGTCAGCTCTTGAAGGTATAGACAGTCCTTTACTAGATTCCGCTACTGTATTTCAAACTGCTAATGGCAACGAGCGCATTTACATGATGCCCTATGCATCAGACTCGATTATGTGGCAACTAAGTTTCCCAATGTCAGAAGAGGATGCAAAAGCATTAAGCAGTAAAGGAACGCATGCATTAAAAGAAGAAGCTTGTCGCAGAACGCAGTGGCACGCTCCTATTCCACAGATTGTTGCTGCAACCTTAGAAGCACAGGTTACAGGGTATCCCGTGTACGACAGAGAATTATTAGACGCCGATTTATTCGTGCATGCAGGTGCCGTAACCTTGATTGGCGATGCAGCACATCCCATGAGCCCATTCAAAGGACAAGGTGCAAATCAAGCACTCCTAGATGCCTTGGCGCTGGCTCGTGAAATAGCTAAAGCAGCAGAACCTTACTCTCAATGGAAAACAGTAGGACTGAGACAAAGTGTATTAACGCCTTTTGAATCCGAAATGTTAAAACGTAGCGCTTCTAAAGTAAAAGATTCAGCCGATGCGGCGCAGTTCCTACATTCAGACACGGTATTACTTGAGCGTGATGGACCAAGAAGGCTGCAACAGCCACAAAAAAAAGAGGATTAATACGACATTTAAAAATGATTGTAACGAAATACAAGTTAGAGACTACCAAAATCAATATCCATCAAATTTATTTTTCGGTAATATACCAATGTGCTTAGCACTACTTTTTGATTGCAATTCGATATGTATGAATTGCAAGATTCATTTGTGTTCGCGTCTTTTATATTGTTTCATTTTTTTCTATGATCATGCACATTGCTTTTTGTATGTTTCTTAGACGTATTCTAAACGATTCAATAATAACAACTCATTCACTTGAAACAAGCGTCACGAAATTAACAAAAGTACGCCTTTATGACTTATATCATACGATTCAACGGAATGAAACATTGGCTTTAATTTCAGAATGTAGATATGTTCAACTATCTTAGTTGAATCCCATTGAATGGAGCTATTAGAAGATTATGAAACACCATTCCATACATGTGATTTCATAATCAGAAAAATAGATACAAATTACACCCTAAATTAAAATTCACATGAGACTACTTGTAACCACAGACTTTTCTGAAAATTCTAAAGGAGCTGTTCGATTTGCGCAAACGTTAGCAAAACAATCTAAAAGCGTAGAGGTAACATTCTATCATGCTATTCGAATTATGAAACCCACACAATGGAGTGATGTGTTTTTTAAAGAGTACAAAGATGCAGAGATAGCACGCCTTACTGAAGATCTCAAAAAATTTATCTATTCTACTCTTGGAAGAGGTAAGGGAAAATTCGCAAAAATGAAATTTATTATTGACCATAGCTCTTCTACTGAAAAGGACATCATAACCTTTGCTGAAAAGCACAAAATAAACTTTATCTGTATTGCAACCAAAGGTGCTGGTATGCTTAGGAAAGTAATGGGTACGCATACATCCTATATTGTTAAGAACTCTACCATTCCGTTACTGGTTATACCAAGCCATTATATACAGAAGCCTCTAGAAAAAGCTACTTATTTATCGGATTTTGAAAATCTAAAAAAAGAAGTAGTAAAAATATCAAAATTTTCAAACGAGATTTCAATGCAATTAGAAGTATTGCATTATGCATCAGCAATAATTGACACAAAAAAGTTTGAAAAAAATAAAGAATTATTCAAAACAGAACTATTTGCAAACATTGAATTAAAGATTCAAAAAAACAACTATGAACGTTCTCTCATAGAAAAAGTCACGAATCATGTTCAAAAAACAAAACCTGAATTATTAATCTTATTTACAAAAAGAGAAAAAGGTTTCTTTGAACGTTTATTCTTACCAAGCAAATCGGTAGAATTGACGTATACCACAAAAGTACCCATCTTGATTTATTCAAAATAATGATTACTTCTTACAATTTATTTTATTAAATTATTTAAAATAATGTAGCCGATTGAAAGGATTTCCCTTAAAAGATTTTGGATGGTGTCAAACTCTTTTAAGGGAAACCCTTTTTTTAATTTCTAACAGAGTATTACTTTATTTTTCAAAAAAGAATACCAAATAATTAAAACAGAACAATATTTTTGTGTATTTATAAGTACAATTCACCTACGTATATTTCACATTCCTATAAGTAAATAGTTTAAATAAGGACAATAGTATATGATATAAATCATATACTATGATTATTCTGTAACAAAGCATATAAATACAATTCAATTTATGTATTCTTATAATTGTTAAAATAACTAAAGTATAATTCCCCTAACTTTTAAAATGAATTATGAAAAAATTATTTATTCTATTTTCTATTGCGGCTACAATATTGTCGGCATGTAAAAAACAAGATGAAGAACCTAAAGTTCCAGTACATACCGCAACTACTGGAGAAGCGAACTCTATAACTTCAACATCAGCAGTTGTGGGAGCATTTATAAAAGCATCTGATGGATCCGCTTTCATTGCATCGGGTATATGTTGGAGCACGAGTCACAATCCAACATCAAGCCTTCTAACCAAAATAACCTGGGGAGGCGGAAATATGGATAATTTCGGGACCATTACGGGCCTTTCACTACAAACTACTTATTATGTGAGATCCTTTGTAACCAATGCTACAGGAACGTTTTACGGAAACGAAATACAATTCACAACGATTCTAGAAATAGGTTCACTCACAAATGGCGGTATTGTAGCTTACATTTTACAACAAGGTGATCTTGGATATGATGCTCATGTACAACATGGTTTAGTTGCTGCGCCAAGCGATCAAAGTTCTTCAATAGTATGGTCTCCTACTGCTACTTTAATAGCAACAACTTCGTCCTCTTTGGGTTCTGGACAAATCAATACTACTGCTATTATAACAAATCAAGGTGATGGAGATTATGCAGCTAAATTGTGTGACGATCTTACTCTGAATGGATATAGCGACTGGTATTTACCAAGTGCAGATGAATTAGATAAACTATTTATCTTGTATCAAAATCTTCAAACAACGATTGGATTTGATTACACTTTGAATTATTGGAGTTCAAGTCAATACGATACAAATGGTGCATGGTCTCAAAAATTCAATTCTGGAACTAAAGGTTCAAATACGAAATTAAATACGTATGCTGTTCGTGCGGTTCGATCCTTTTAATTCATAATACTCATTCCATTAATCATTTTATATACGCATACGAATAGCGGGAGGCACCATAATTTTATTTTGGTTATTCGTATGCGTATATATTTACATAAGAATTTACTTGTCGTTAAAATTATAAAACCCGAATTCTCTTAATTGCTTACTTACTTTTCAGAATCAGTTGTAAACAATATAAAAAATATTTTCCACCTTTATTGAACCCTACATTCATATTAATAAAAAAATAATCTCTTCAAAACACAACTCCCTTTTTGAATATAATCAGGTATTTAGAAAACAATGTCTCACTCTTAAATGATTCCATTCATATATAATATTTACCTAGCATATTAGACACGTTTAATTTTAATTCTTTTCTTTGAAAAGAATTATTTTTTTATCGTAAAAAGACGTTTAAATACATGCACTTTATACAATACCCAGTCAACTATTTGTTATAAACATATAAATCCTCAATACAAGAGCATTGAGGATTTATATGTTATTATTATCATGTATTATTCTACTACTGTCACTTTGCCTTTCATAACTACGTGAATGCTGCAGTAGTAAGAATCACTTTGGGTGATTGCTTTCTTCCATGAAGCCTCGTTCGCTATGGGTGACGAAGTCCAAGCTTTATCATCTTGGGTAACATCATGCGCTACGATATCTTTATTTATCCAAACCACTGTATCTCCTTTGTGCACAATAAGATCTGCAGGTTGAAAACGCATGTCCTTAATTTCAACGACATGCGTTTCTGGGTTATGGCTTTGCTGGCTGTTACTGTTACAACCAGTCAATAAAAAAACAGACAGAATAAAGAAGATGCCGTTTTTTATAGAGTTCGTTAAATTCATTCTTATTTCAATTTACTTTGAACCATTTCAGCATGATGAAGATGTGTCTCCAAAATAGTAAGTGCCTTTCCCAATAACGCTTTCAATTCTGCATTTTGCGCCTGAGGTATCAATACCGTTTTCACTGCAGCAATTACTGCCTTATGATACGCTACTTCATTATCAACATACGCCTTATCAAATGCTTTACCTGTTTTTGAATCAAGCATTTTGATTGTTTCTTTTGCGTTAGCAACATATTGTTGACTTACAGCATTATCTTTAGGTGTTACATTCAATTTTGTAACCAATGCAACTGCTAAATTAATAATAGCTTGGTGATCTGAAACCATCGTCTTAGCTAAGTCCAATACGTTGGAATCTTTCGATTTCTTTAATGCAATATTTGCGAAATCAATATCATTCTGATTTGCAACAACAGCTACCGATGCAATCTCTGGATCAGAAAGCTGAGGTGCTTCTTGTGCAAATGCTGGAGACAAGAACGTAAGCAAGAATATGAATAGTCCTGTTACTAAAGATGTTTTTTTAAAATTTTTCATGATTTCTTATATTTAATGTTTATACCTTTTTTATATCTATTAGATGCAGCAGTACAAAAAAGGTTACAAGATTTTAAAATAAATTTTCAACGAGTATCCTAAATGACATACTTCATTTTTATTCGCACTACAAATCACTCATTATTTGAGTGTTAACAAAATGCAATTTATTTGAGCAACCAGGCAGAGTAAGTAAATCGTATTGATTGCTGATGCAACTATTTAATGTATCATTAAAAGGACAGGGTTCAAATTATTCGCTATTAGATTACGAAGCATTAGCACGGGAAATTCCAATACAGTTCTAATTGAGTGAGAAGGATCAAGAAAGCTTAGAAAAAAGATTCTGAGCAAGGTGAATAATGCGTTCTTTTAGCACATAACTTATTTACAAAATCACTCGAGGTTTTTATTTATCAGATGTAGAAAAAAATGGACATGGTACTAGATAAAATGCATTCTTATTTCAATTGCAGCGGAAAATAATTTGCCATTGATATAAATAGCAAAACCATTCAAAAAAAATATCCTTAAAATTATTTTACAATTCAATAAGACTTTTGATATACACGAACACTCGTTTATATCAAAGGCCTATATCAACGAATGTTCATTGCTAATATAGGCCTTTAACAACTTCGATTGGTATGCAAGTACCATAACCTCGCATACCAACGGAATACGCCTTTATTATTCTATATTTTTTTCTTCAATAAGTTCGCCCTTCTTATAAACTTCTTCTTTGATGAGTGTACCTAACTCACTATACATTTTTTGTATGCCTTCTTTTTTGTCATCGTGAAACGTTGCGGTAGAAGAAATTGATCCGTTAGAATGGTACCACGTACACACACCTTCCTTCCTATCATCAATCATTTCACATGTTGTATAAAGCTGACCTGATTCGAAGAATACTTTTTCAAGTCCGTTTAGTTTACCATTCTTATAATTTTTTTCTTGTAAAAGTGTATCTGATGCTAGAAAATACATTTTCCACACTCCTTCTCTTAACCCATTTTTAATCTCTCCGGTTTCAAAAATACCATCCGTATCTTCATAATAAGACACGTAAATACCATTACCATTTGAAACTTTCTTAGTACTATCTATATCCCAATTATTAAGAACCTTATATAAATTATTTTCATAGACACCTTCTTCATTCAAGATTCCACTAGAAGTATAAGCCTTCCATAGACCTACTCGCAGACCGCCTACTACATCTCCTTCCAAAATCGTTGTACCATTTTCAGCAAAACTTTTATATCGACCATTTCCATCTAAAATCAATTGATTTCCATTTTCATCCCAAAGATTATTAATGGCAATTGTTTTGTCTGCATTGTACGTTACTTGATTTACTAACTGCCCAGTTTCATTGTAATAATTCCATTGACCACTCTGCACACCATTATCCATTTGGCCTTCCGTATTTAACTGGCCATTTTCAAAGTATGTTTTCCAAAGGCCAATTTGTGCGTTTCTATTATATGACCCGATTTGATTTAAATTTCCGTTATCATACCATGATTTCCATAAGGAGACCATTCTACTTCCAACAAAACTACCTGAATCACTTAAGGTTCCATTTTCGTGATATGTTAACCACACGCCATCTTCAAGTCCATTTTTATACGAGCCGCTCTTGGATAATTTTCCTGTCTCAGTATACCACAACCATGTGCTATCTGGTTGTCCATTCATAAAAAAACCTTTCGTTTGAACGTTTCCATTCTCGTACCAAAATGTCCAGGGACCAACTTCTTTGCCGTCTATTACTTCACCTTCTGATATTTTCTGACCCGAATCATTTTTATAAACTTTTATTCCGCCAGTTTCCCAGTTTAAGAAAAAGAATACAACAGATAAAATCAAAAGACATGCAATTGTTAAAGGCATTCTTAATTTGGAATATGCGGAAGGTGCACCATCAAACGCATCGTTAGTTTGCATGGATTGCACTTCTTCTTCAGAAAACTTTCTAAATGCAAATCGATATCCTTCATATATAGCGATACCATAAAATAATAGATCCATAGGTTGAAAAGTATCAACAATAATTTCTGTTGTTATGGCAAGGTCTAAATAGGAAACCACCTCAAGATAACTAAGCGATTCTTGATTGGCTATAAAACCAACTTGCGTAAATAAATTACCAACCATGCAACCCAATAAAGAAAGCACTGCACCCAAATAACCAAATTTGGCATCAACTCCTGCTCCAAAAAACCGAACAGCATACCCAACGATGAAGCCAATACCTATGGCCATAAAACCTATTTGTCGTTCTATAGCAATTGTAATTGCAGCCCATAAAATGGCGCTGATTAAAGCAGCTAAGGTACCGCCGATTAAAGCGTAGGAAAAATCTTGATGTTGCCTGATTTTATCAAGTGTTTTGTTGTCTAATTCTGTTGTCATAATAAATAGTTTAAAAAGAATGTAAAGAATATATGGAGCAAATTACAGAATAATTTCGAAATACAGTCACGTAATTTCGTTTGCGATTTCTACTATTAAAATGAACACTTACTAAATTCCTATGTTCAAAGATGAACGACATCTAATACCTATTCTCGATAATAATTTGTACTTTTATATGAACGCAATAGAATCGTATGGATGCAACAACTTTTTATATTCTATTCATCATCTTCATCGCCACCCTGGTTCGCTCTACGTTTGGGTTTGGCGAATCTTTAATTGCTGTTCCCATATTATCGTTTTTTATACCTATAGAGCAAGCCGTTCCACTTTCGGTATTGATATCTATTTTTATTGCAGCAGTAGTCGTCATACAAGACCACAAACAAATTCAGTATAAAAGCGCAACGGGTTTAATCTTATATGCTATTCTAGGTATTCCTATCGGATTATTATTACTCGTATATGGCAATGTATCCCTTGTAAAAATTATTTTGGGCATACTGATTATTTTATTTGCAAGCTATTCGCTGTTTTCAAAAAAACCGTTAACAGTAAAATTTGATGCTAAAATATGGCTTTTTATTTGTGGATTTGCATCGTGAATTTTAGGAGATACCTATGGTTTAAATGGCCCGCCACTTGTCATCTATGGAAATATACGTAAGTGGTCAGTCCAGCATTTTAGAGCTACTCTACAAGCATATTTCCTACCCATCAGTACAATTGGAATGTTTGGTTATTGGTATCAAGGATTATGGAATACAACGATTACTTATTATTTCCTCATTTCACTTCCTGTTATCATTCCTGCTATTATTATGGGTAGGTATTTCAACCATCAATTAAAAGGTGATATGTTTTTAAGGTATATCTATATCGGACTCATTTGTATTGGGACAGTTTTAATAGGCCAATTTTGTTATTTTCAAATACTTATTCTTCAGCAACAATAAATAGTTTCAGCACTTCATTCCAATAAAAAAGTGCTTCCCCTTTTTCGACGAACTTTAATTTTTTGTTCAGAAAATTATATTCCGGATGCGTAACTAGATATTCTGTAGTAGGGATGTTTTCGTTGAACTTACTAAATGTACCTTTGTAATCCCTCAAAATTACTACAGCAATATATGCAGCTCTTGCACTAGCCACTAGAGCCTTCTCAATTTTAAAATTCCCATCAAAAACAAAACTGCCAAACTGATTCAACCCTTTTATTAATTCATCATATTTAGCTTGGTCACCAACTAATTGCTTTTCTCTTCTCGCAAGTAGTATTCCAGTTTCAATCGTATCTATTAAGATTTGTTCCGTGTTTAGTTGTTTTTAGCCCTATACTTAATTTCTTCAACAGCTGTTAATCCGAATGATTGTTTTACCAACTCTATATCATCTATTAATTCAAACAAGGTTGAAATATCAAATAGCTGTTTAATAATTTCTTTTTCTTTTCCTACCTGGTAAGGCACACCAACTGTATTCGGTGCGTATGCAGTAAGCTTATCACCTGTTATAGAATTCACACAAGGCATCTTCACCAGCAAGGTCTCACCATCAATCTTAATCCATTCCGTAACAATTGGTTTGTCTATAACTACAGGATACGGATTTTCTGCAAACAATACATCCAACAATATTTCTCTTTCTGGATTCTCAATTACTTCGTTTTTATTCTTAGTTGGTGCGTTTGATTTATATATAAACTTATAGTGTGCTTTAGGTACACCTATTTTGTAGCTTCTCCTTTCGTCAAGTTCCATTCTTATAAAGGAACTTCCTTCAGCAATTTTTATTAAATAGCTTTCGAGTTTTTCTTTATCTATTGTTGGAGATACAATAATATCTATATCAACTGAAAAGCGTGCAGGTTTTTCTAACAGTAATAATAGACTGGTACCTCCTTTAAAAATAAAATCAAGTTCTGTTTGTTTTAACTGCTCCAACAGATACAAGGCATAAATCATACTTTCTATGATACTGGGATCCTTCGCATATTTAATACGCTTTGCCTCCAGCCACTGCTCCGATAAAGATACTTTATCAATCATTTATACCTTTGTTCGTATGTCCGTTTCATTTGTTAGGTATTCTTTTAGTGCATCTGCCCTACCTCTTCTTTTTGCATACGCATAAAGCTTTGATAAGTCAAGTGTATATTTATTATAAGCGTTATTAATAATGTGCGCTAATTCACTACCTTGATACGCTGAAAATATTTTTTCATCTGAATAAATATCTACAACCAATTTTTCTAACGTTGTAGTAGGCACACCATCAAGTATCTGCACGGGTGCTTTAGAAATTAATGATCTTAAAACAACAGCCTCTTCTCTTTCTTTCACATATCGCTCTAATTCTATTTCCGATGGTTGTAAAAATACGTCTGTCATTCTTATGTCCTGCAAATAATGAAACACTGGTTCTATAGCATCTTTTTCAACTTCTAACAGCGTAATGTATTTGATAGGAATATGCAACATAAACTCATTTAATAGTTTAGTGTTCCAAATACAAAGTTTAAGCCCAGGAAATTGTTGCAATAAAATTTTGTGTAGATTTTTAGTACTATCACTTACTTCCGGATAAAAATTAGGGATGTAATCCAATGTATATAATCCAGCTGCCAACGATCTAATTATGTGCTTTGCTTTGAGGTCATAAATCCGCCATCTAAAAGTAGCTTCTTTTAACTCCGGCTCATACGCACAATAAAGCGCATACAATTCCTTCCGGGTAAATGATTCCCGATTTTTAAATCGCTCTTGTAACTGTTTTATGATAAAGTCGGTCGACAATGGATTACGTTTTGGTTTATACAAATATACAATCTATTTCAAACAATGGACAGTAAAATATATTTATTGTCCATTGTTTGAATTCAAATAATAGACAATATATATAAAATTTGTCCATTGTTTGAAATAGATCCAGTATCAAATTGACCCATATCGATAAAATCATTTTTTCTAAAAAAAACATACCCACATTCTCGATTCGCGAATCACAAATTAATGTACTATATTTGTATCATGAAGAAACACAATGGAATGCGTCCTCATGATATACTTGTGCTACTTAAGATTATATCTCTAGGTGAATACTCCTATTTAAAGGATCTTAGTAACCAACTAGGCATAAGCCCCTCTGAAATTACAGAATCGGTAAATCGATCTGTATTAGCGGGATTAATTGCTCAAGATAAAAAAACAGTTATGCGCAATACCTTGTATGAATTTCTTATACATGGACTACCTTATGTCTTCCCACAAAAACCCGGAGCAATTGTACCAGGAATACCAACGGCTCACTCGGCACCACCATTAAACAAAGAATTCAAAAGTTCTGAAATGTATGTATGGCCTGACCCTAAAGGAGAAGTAAAGGGACAAGAAATTATACCTTTCCATCAAGGCCAACTTAATGCAGCAAAGGACGATTTAAAACTCTATGAATTGCTCGCATTAACAGATGCCTTGAGAGTTGGTAAAGCACGAGAAAAGCAACTAGCTGCAGAAGAATTAAGAAAAAGAATACTATGAGTTATCATGAAAATATAGTCAGACTAAAGTCTGTTGCAAATGCATTAGGAACACTAAAAGACAACGTAGTATTTGTGGGTGGCGCAACGGTATCTCAAACGACCTTAAAAAGTTAAAGAACATAGTAGAGTATGTTTGAAAATACGTTTACTGACCATCAAAAAAATACATAAAAGTATCACTAATTTCTATTACCTAAATACACAAGATAAATATCACTTTCGCTTCAGCATGCAGAACAAGCATTCTTTTAAAAAATTATGTTAAAACATATTATTATACTCATGTTGATTGGAGGCTTTTGGTGTTGCAAAGATGCAGTAACTAAGGAGGAAATCAGAATCGTTACACAACGAACTTTGAGTTATTCGGATTCAATGCAAATTAGAATTGACAGTTTATTAAAAAAGTCTTATCCCATTATGGGATATAGATTTATTATTACAGGCGATTTCAACGGTGACCATAAACAGGACACGCTGATTGAGCATTATACAGATTCTTTAAAAATAAAAGAAGTAGCAAAGTATGATTCTACCTTTGATTATTTCGATTCATGGTTTGTGGCTGAAAGATTAAATAAGAAATCATTTTTATCGAATAAAAATAATTCCGTCACAGAAATAACAGGTGGGATATTAGGATTCTCTTATATTGAAAATTGTGGAGATATTACTGGCGATGGATTTGATGATCTATTTGTTGTTCCTCATCGTGGTGGAGCTTCCAATTGTGTCGATGGAAATTTTTATACTTTTAAAAACAATGCATGGAAACAGTTATGGAATATCCCTGTTTGGCAATGGCAATTCCCGCCTACACCAAATGCTTCAATGCAACCTGGATTATTTGGAAGTTTCGATGTTGGTATGGTAGATAGTGATTCTATAAATCATTTATTAGAAAATCAACTCAAAACATTTCATTTCATAAAACACCATCCAGACAAGTCTTTTGAATACGAATGTCGCAACCCCTTAGATTTTGAATACCCAGATGATTCAACAGAGGAAGAAGAACAGAAATACATATTAAAAAGATTCAGTCCAGTAACTATCGATAAAAAACTCTATCTACAAGACTTACAGAATAAAAACACCTATTATGGTAATGTAACACACATGAAATCCGACAATCAATGGATGTACGTTTTCCCCTATTATGATTATGCAGAAATCTTTCTTGTACGAAAGTATTATAACTAAAAAGGAGTTAACAAATTATCCTTACAGTTAACAATAAAAAATCCCCTGATGCACTAAGCTTTCAGGGGATTTCGTAGAGAGGAAGAGATTCGAACTCTCGGTACGGTTACCCGTACACACGCTTTCCAGGCGTGCTCCTTAAACCACTCGGACACCTCTCTATGTGGTAAATTCAAAAGTCCAAAAACAAATTCCAAACACGTGGTTGGTCGAAAAGACACAACCATGGCTAAACAAGTTTTCTTCCTTTTTGAATCGGGATACAAATTAACGCTTTTATTCTAGTAAATCCTAGTGAGCGAAAATGATTTTATCCTTTAGAACTGCCCTTAATAACAAGTATATCCATTTAATTATCAAATGTTTAATTACTTGCAAGCAATACGTTGTACTGAATACTCCGTACTTATTTACTTTCTTTAAACATGCGCCTAAAAAAACAATCTATTTCCCGCCGTTTGGATTTTGTTGTTTGTTGTTTGGAATTTAACCAGCTACTATCTTCTAAATAAGGTTCTACTATTGGTCGTTGTTTGCTCTATTACAGCCTCTTTGGACATCTCCAATATATCTCCAATTTTTTGTGCCACCTCGTTGATGTAGATGGGCTCATTGCGCTTGCCTCGATGAGGGACAGGTGACAAATATGGACCATCGGTTTCTAGCACAACCTGACTGATACCAATCTCTTCTATGAGCGCATCCAAACCGGCTTTCTTGTAGGTTACGACTCCACCTATACCAATCATCCAACCATAGGATTTCAATACCGTTACCTCTCCGATTGAACCCGAAAAACAATGGAACACACCTTTCAATCCTCTTTGCATAAAAGGCATTAATACCTCCAAGGATTCTGCGTTCGCTTCCCTACTATGAATTACAATGGGCACGTTGTAGGTTAAGGCCCATTCTGCTTGCATTGCAAGAGCTTCTTGTTGTTGTTTCAAAAAACTTTTATCCCAATGCAAATCAATACCTACTTCACCAATGGCAATGAACCGTCTTCGTTTCAATTCTTGTTCAATAACAGCGAGTTGTTCTTTATAATCTTCTTTCACATAACAGGGATGCAAACCCATCATAGCAAAACAATAATCTGGAAAATCCTTTTCAACTGCATACATAGACTCAATCGAATGCACATCTAGATTGGGCATATAAAATGCTTCTACCCCACTATCAATTGCTTGTTGGATGAGTGTATTTCGGTCGGCTTTATACTCGTCTGAATATAAATGTATGTGCGTTTCTATAATTCCCATGTTGATAATTATGAGTTATAAATTATGAATTATTATAAAATTAACTATTAACGCTTCCCTTCTTTTAATATAATAATGAAAGCGTAAACATTTTTTATTAGAAATTATTAAGCCAAATACCTCTGTTACTAATGAAAAATAAATGACACCTAATACAGCATTCATAATTCATAACAAATAATTATTTAGGTTGTATCTCTTTTCCCTTATACGTTCTACCCTTCCATTGCACACCTATCGGCAATAGAGTATAAACGAATAACAGGATTGGAAATACATATCGATTCAATTCAAAAAGCAGAATGTATTTTTTAATATCTTGCTTGTTTATTTTTCTAGAAACAATACCAATAAAAGACACGTGCAAACTAAAAATGGTCAACCCAAAAGGCAGTATCCAACATGCAGGTACATATAAGAAAGCAAGTAATAATACAGGAAAATATATTGCTTGGATAATTAAAAACAGCAACAACAACTTAGGCACACGCAATGCACCACTTAACCAACGTTTGCGCTGCTGCAAGACTTCGTGTAAAGAATGCAATGGGGTAGATTGTGCTGTTGAATCTGCATTCAATAGGTTTCTAAATTTCCAGCCTCTTTTAATTGTTGCTAAAAATAATTCTAAATCTTCTGTTACAGAAAACGCAAGATTTTCATAACCGCCTATTTCGTCATAACAACTTTTACGAATGGCCATATTATTACCAACTGCCGTAACCGGAATATTCATTTCAGACACAACATGAATCATACCACTGGCATACGCCCAATCGATGCGTTGTATCTTTGCAAGTAAGCTAGATCCCTCTACTATTGTTGAACCGGAGACAATCCCTACTGAATCTTTAAATGCAAACAAGAGTGATTCAATCCATCTAGTAGGTACCTGTATATCTGCATCTGTTATAAATAAAAATTCGCCTGTTACCAATTTTGCTAATTGCGCAAGAACATTTGCTTTGCCTTTTACATGTGTAGTAGAAGGGCGTATCGATATTAAATGAAAATTCGGTTTATCTTGGATGAAGCGTGCAACAATTTCATTTGTTGCATCCGTAGATTGGTCGTCGCCAATCCAAACGTCTATTTTATCTATGGGATACTGCAACTGTTCAATTGCTGTCAAACACGATAAAATACATCCCTCTTCATTTCTGGCAGCAATCAGTATGGAGACTTTGGGGTATTCAGAAAAAGGAAATCTTATTTTAAATTTCTCATTTAAAATAATTCGAACCAATAATACAAGTTGGTAACTGATATAGAGTAGTGCATATCCTAAAAAAAAATAGGGTACGAAATTCATAATGTTTTAAATTGATAGCCTTTTTTTAAGCATTTTTCTAAGTACAAAGGCAGTGCATATTTGATATTTTCAAGTGCTTTTATACTGTCGTGAAAAATAACAATAGATCCGTCGCGTGTAGCCTTAGTAGCAGTCTGAAAACATTTTTCGGCGCCTCTTTTTTTATCAAAATCTCCTGTGATTACATCCCACATAATAACGCGATAAATGGTTTTCAAATATTCGCATTGTGCACTTTTAATCTTACCATACGGAGGTCGAATCAATCGTTCGCTACGCCAAAGATCTGGCATTTCAATATCTTCTTCCATTTTTTCCATGATCGCTTCGCAGGCCATGATATTTGCAAAATAATAATCATCTGCATGCGTCCATCCATTTAAATGATTGTAGGTATGATTTGCCGTACGATGTCCTTCTCTGATAATACGCTTATATAATTCGGGATTTTTTTGAATATTTGCTCCAACACAAAAAAAGGTCGCTTTTATATCAAACTCTTTTAAAACGTCCAATACATAGGTTGTTGCCTCCGGAACGGGACCATCATCAAATGTAAGATAGATTGTCTTTGATTCACCTTTGCCTTTATGTCGCCACTCTGCCCCCGAGAAAAAGTTTGAAAATAACCAACCAGAATGATTAAAATACAGATCCATCTGTTACTATTTGTTATCAATTTGTATATGAGTAGAATTGTAAATATAAGCAACAATGCGATTACATACCTACTTTTTTTATATGAAGTGGGTATAATTCATATATAAAAATAGAAATAATCCTACATAACATACACTTCGAAAAAATATGAGCGTATGAAATCACAAAACTATGTGATTTATTTAGGCATAGCAACTGCGGTGCATAGACATTAGACCATACACTAGAACAAGTAACTTAGAGTTTATAAACAGACTTATGTAGTTTGAAAAATAAAGAAAAAATCAATATTACAATACCCGATAAAATAATTGCTAACCACCACTCTATTTTATTCGATTTACAGATATAAAAACAAACAACACCTATAAGTGAAATAACTACTAATTTAAAACTTACCATAAAATCTAAAGCTACTTGCTTTTGATAAACGATATAAATTAAATAACTCATTGAAATAAATAAGGTACTCACAACCGTGGCAATAGCAGCTCCTGTGATTCCAACGGTAGGCAATAAAAATGCATTTAAACCTATATTAATGATAATGCTTGCGATTAGCATCCGATTAATAAAAAACTCTCCGCCTGTAGCAGAAAGCAATGTGCCCAAACATGCTAAATTTGCATGAACAAATACCGCAATAAAAAGTATTTTTAAACATTTCGTCATTTCTGCTACTTCTGCAGCAGTACTATTTCCGAGCAAGAAGAATAAGTGCTCTCCATAAAACCAAACAAAACAACTTACAAATATCATAGGCACACCACTAATAATTTGCGCCATTGTTAAAACTTTTGTCAAGTCTTGCTGGGTGTTTTTATAGTAAGCAAAACGTGCAAAAAACATAGGTAGCACTATCCATAAAAACATCATAAATGCATCTAACCAGCGGTATGCTCCAGCATATAAGCCTGAAGCACTCTCGCCCAAAAGCCTTTCAATCATTACTTGGTCAATTTTATCATGGACCGAAAATAATACTGTTATAAATGCAAAGGGATACGTCTGTTTGACAATTGATTTCCATGCTGCATAATCCCATTTAAATTTGAATGCACGTGGCGAATACAACTTAATAGCAGGAATTGCGACTATGATTAAACCTACTACAGATGCAAATAATCGGGCTTCAATAAAGTTTTGTAGCGTAATGCCCACAAACAACAATGTAATAGTAGAAAAAATCAACACCGTTTTATCCGATATGGAAGCAAGGGAGTCAATTGTAAAGTATTGAGATGCTTGAAATTTAGCTCTCAAATACATAATTAATTGCAATGCACAATAACTTAAGCTAATAATAAAAAGTATTGTCAATTCTTGATAATCATACCCCAACAAATACCCAATCATCATCATGAAAAATGGGAAAAATCCAATTAATATGAACTTAAATGAAAAATAGGTTGAATAATGGTGTGATTCGATTTTTGATTCAGAAGCAAATTTTTTGGTAACAAATTGATTAATCCCTAAATCTACAAGTACGATAAATAAAAAAGCCAAGGCATTTAAGGCTGCAAACAAGCCATATTGCGCATGACCTATCCTGTCCTGAACGAGATTCTCCAATAATAAATTAATTGGCTTAATCGTTAGGTTTAAAAGTATAGCTAAAGCAATATTTTTATATAATTTTCCTATCTTTCGTAAATTTGAGTTGCAATAATACGCAAAATAACAATAGACACATACAACTTTGAATCTTAAAAAATATATTGGTACAGATAAACGATTTTCAATCAAAGAATATGTACTTGTTTTACTTTTAAGTGCTTTTATCGTTTTAGGAATCGCTTTCAACATGCTTAGTTTGGCTCTAATACCAACAGGCGTACTGATTGCCGTTATCTTATTCTTAGATATAAAACTAGGTTATTATTTGGTTGCGTTGACGTTACCTTTTTCCATTAACTTACCCATCTCTTTTTTACATATAACGTTAAATGTGCCTTTAGAGCCGCTCCTTCTATTCTTATCAATTACCACTATTTATCAAATTGCGTTAAAAGGCATGGCAATAGCATACATAAAGCAACCGCTTTCTATCTTATTTATATGTTTTACAACGCTTCTATTATTGAGTAGTCTTTTCTCCACGCAAATACTCGTTTCTTTAAGAATGTGTATTCAAACATTGGCATATATTATTCCTGCTTATTGGGGAATATTATTTTTAAGTAGAAATGACACTACATTTATCCGAAATATTTTATTAATTCCTTTAATATCATTTTCTATCATTTGTTTTATCAATTTTATACGGCACAGTACACATTATTTTGATCGTTCCTATGCAGTATCCATGGCACAACCTTTTTACTCAGACCACACCATATATGCTACCATGGCTGCGTTGATGATACCTATAGCGTTTACATTTATGTTGTGGTATTTTGGAAAGAGTTTTATAAAGGTATTGCTTTTCGGCACTCTTTTTATATTATCTAGCTCTGGATTAATTTTATCATACAGTCGCGCCGCAATTCTTAGTATATTGATTGCATTTGGTTTATATCTATTTATACGATTAAAATTAAGTTGGTGGATCTTTGTCATTTTTTTAGGTATTGCATTGCTATATACGGTATCACATCAAGACAGCTTAATGATGTCTTTGAAACGAAATCAAACCGAATCGAAAACACGCAAAACAAATTTAAGCAACCAAGTTAAATCCATTACAAACGTTAATAACGATGTATCTAATTTAGAACGAATCAATCGATGGAAATCCGCAATAAGGATGATTGAGGAGAAACCCTATTTAGGATTTGGTTATGGGATGTATCAATATGAATATTTTCCTTACCAAAAAGAAAGTGAAACAACTGAAATAAGCATTCGAAATCCACAAGCAAAATATATGTCAGGCACAGGAGGTACTGCACATTCTGAATATTTATTACTAACTTCAGAAAATGGTTTGTTCTGTGGTATAACGTATATTGCATTACTAATTACTTCCATTGTACTGTCGGTAAAAAACATACGGAGTATTCCGACGAACAATGTATACTACTATGTATCTATTGGAATAGTAATGAGCATTACCACCTATATTGTACATGGCTGTTTCAACAATTTCTTAGATACCGCTAAAATTAACGTTATCTTCTTTGCGTTATTAGCATCCATATCATCCATATCCGTTCAACTTACCGATTCAAAAAACAGTATTTCTATATAATTTATCATGAAGAAAGAATTTACATTTATTGATTTAATACAATTAATCTTAAAGAAAAAGTTGCTATTTATATATATAGGAAGTTCCGTATTTATAATAAGTCTCATCATTTCACTTTTATTACCTGTCTATTATAAATCAACCTGTATTTTATACCCATTTAATCCAGAGGCATACGATCCAAGGAATGTTGACAAGGCTGCTACTCCATATGGTACAGCATTTGATGGAGATCGTATTATGGCACTTGCAGAATCACGAGAGATTCAAAAATACATCATTGATAAATATCATTTGACCAAACGGTACAATATTGATACAACTGATGTTATGGCAGATATAAAAGTGCGAGAAAAATTACTTAGCAATCTTACTATTTCTGAAAATCAATTTAGTGCAATTGAAATAAGTTTACTAGACACGAGTCCAGATACGGCAGCATTTATTGTAAATGATATGGTTGCCAAAATTGATGATTTGAATAAGAAACCTTTGGTTGAATTGAGTAGAAAAATATTTGAATCGTACGAAAAAGTAGTTTTAGAAAAATATAACGGAATTGATTCGATTCAAAAATTAATGCGCGCATTGAATGTAAATTCAAAAGAGTCTCGTTCTGATTTTTTCACATTAGAAACAATCAAAACAATTACGGATTTAAATACTGCACGTAAAAGTTTAGAACTTATTAAAAATGATTTTAGTACGTTAAATATTATACAACCTGCAGAACCTATAGCAAAGAAAGCTTATCCCAAAAGATTGTATATTGTTTTAGTAAGTACTATAGGTGCTTTGTTTTTAACGTTTTTATTTGTGTTGATGATTGAGCTATATAAACGAGCAACACAATTGGATTAGGTAAATGTACAACGAAAAAAAATACACGTTGACAGAAGACTTTTGGGTATTCTGTCAACGTATCTACTATATTAATAGTAGCATTCGTTTTTTTTCGCTTACGCAACAAATGGTTTACATCTCGGTAATGTGTAAAAAAAGGTAATGTGTAAAAAAACCATTTAAAATATCAAAACTGAATCAAACAACTCAATAAGGTTATATCATCGTTATAGCTTCGTTCACCTTTAAAAGCAACCGTTTCGGCAATAATATGATCAATCAGTACTTGCTGATCGAGTGTTTTATCTAAAGCAACCAATGGCAAGATACGCTCCAATTCAAACTCTTCATCTTGCTCATTCATACATTCAGAAAGTCCGTCTGTATATAAAAATAAATGATTCTTTTCAAGTAGTGTAACGGCAGTTACTTCAATAAAATGTAATGTATCAAACATGCCTAAAATTGTGCAGCCTTTATTTAATAATTGTGTTGTATTTTTTTGAATGAGAGGAATTGTATTATGTCCTGCATTAATATACGTTAACTCTTTTTGCGAAAAATCAATAATACCAATAAACATTGTAACAAAACGATTTCCTTTAGTATGTTTTAAAATAAGGTCATTCAACTGAAAAACAATATTGCTCAAATCTGTTGTATAACGAACCATTGTACGTAATGCTGCTTGTACATTCGACATTAAAATGGCTGCTGGCACTCCCTTCCCACTCACATCTGCAATGCAAACCAAAGAACGATTTTCGTCTATTTCTATATAATCGTAATAATCACCACCAATGGTTTGGTGTGGTAAATAGAACGCTTTCATCGAAATTTGTTGTGTGCTTGGTAAATCTTTCGGGAATAAATGCGATTGTACTTCGCGCGCAATTTGCATTTCTTTTTTCAATGCTTCTTGCAATAATTCTCTACGAGCAAACTTCTTATTCTCTATTGCTACCAAAATAATATTGGTAAACGTTTGAATAAAGGATTGATCAACGATTCCTTTAGCAGTATTCTTTTCAATGAACACGTAAGCCAACACATCATTTTTATGAATAATGGGTATCACTAAATCAAACTCAGAAAAAGCGGTTCCCGATGCAAAGGAAATTGGTGTAATTGCTTTTATACTCAATAAATCGTCTGTCAACAACTTCGTTGAATAATCGATTTGTGTACCCATTTGAGCTTTACAAATCCACGTATCGTCCTTCACGTAAAGCACCAACTTACCTACACTTAAATTGGCAAGTAAAGTAAACTGAAAAATTTTATATAACGACGGCTCGGGTAAATTGGCATTAATGGCTTGTGTAATCTCTAACAAAGAACTTAATTTCAAGTCTTTTACCAGTAATTCGTGTGCAGGATTGGATTGCATATGCTCTACCATTTTATTGCGGTCTGAGGATCATAGGCATCTCTCAAACCATTTCCCAATAAGTTAAATGCCAATACCAAACAACTGATACACATACTTGGTAAAAAAACTAAATACCAACCACCATCACTCCAATTTGACTGATAGCCTTCACTTACCATCATCCCCCAAGAAGGCATTGGTGGTTGTACACCTAATCCTAGAAAACTTAATCCGGATTCGATCAAAATAGCGGATGCAAAATTTGATGTGGCGATTACAATCATCGGACCTACAATATTGGGTAAAATATGGTGAAAGATAATTCTCCAACTACCGATACCCAATGCATTAGCTGCTTCAACAAATTGCTTTTCTTTAATCGATAATATTTGCCCTCGTACAACTCGCGCTACTTCTACCCACATAGTTAACCCTACTGCTACAAATGCTACCCAGATTCCTCTGCTTTGAAGAGCCAAGCTGATTGCAATTACCAACATAATACCTGGAATAGACCACGTAACTGTCAAAAACCACATGAGCGTACGATCCACTAAGCCACCAAAGAAACCACCAATAGCTCCTAAAGAAATCCCAACAAATAACGATATGATTACAGAAATAAAACCAATTGATAAAGAGATACGCGTACCGAATAACAATCGACTTAGCATGTCTCTGCCACGTTTATCGGTTCCAAGTAGATATTCTCTATGTTCGACATTATGTTTTAGAAAATAGGTATTTAAATCTGCCTTAGAAAATGCAACACGTGCTTCTGCTGCGTTTATATAAATTGTGGAATCTTTAGTTAGTAAATAATTTGCGGATGAATCTGGAAATAATTTATAAGATGTACCAGCATAAAAATTATCTACATAACTTATCGTTAATGCACTTTCCCAAATACGTTCGCCGTATGGTTTATAAAAAACAGAATCTCCTTTGAAATAAAATGTATCTACAGGTTCAATCGTATATGGACTTTCTCTACCCTCAAACATCATAGTAAAGAAACCTGTTTCTTCAACCACTCTATTTTTATGTCTTTTTATAATGGTTGCTGAAAAGCCAGGAACTTGTTTCTTAATTAAATTTGCACCATCATCTGCATTGGGGGTATTGTCTGGCATAATAGAATAGCCCAACACTGCAATAATGTGCGCTAACACAATTAATGACAAGCCAAAAATGGCTGGCTTATTCTTCATTAAACGCTTCTTAATATAATAAGAAGGCGATTGAACTTCTTTGTTTTCCACGATCTACTACAAATTTTATTTTGTATTATGAGCAAACAATCCTTTTTTAGTAGCCAAGTAAAAATAATTAGAATAGTTTTTTGTCCAAACGTCTGCGTCTAAAATTTCTTCATCCGTTTGCATATCCATCACTTTTACCCAACCTTTTTGAAAAAGATCCAATAATGTTTTTTGCATTATCTTTTCATCTATTCCAACTTCTTTGATTAACGCTTCAAAACGTTGCACAAAATATAAATTATCAATTATTTCAAATTCTAGATCACTCATGAGGAGTTTCAATTCGTTCTTTCCAAGTATATGTTCCAAAACGACCCGCTAATCCAAATCCAACAACATAAAACGGATATATCAAAACAGATAGAATAAAGGTACTCTTTTTAAAACCTATAGACAAAAATCTAGCTACAGACTTTAAGTAGAAATAATCAAATATGCCTTTAATTCCCCACAAAAAAACTGCGCCTTGCCAAGTAAAAGACGGAATAAAGGCCAAAACAGTTGATATGAGTATTATTAGATGAAAAATAAAGATAAAAATAGCAATCCACTGTACGTGTGCTAAGGAATAATTTTCCCATTTGCTTGCCCATCGTTTTCGCTGATTATAAAACTCTGACCAGCTTGATGCAGGCTGGGTTTGAATGATTGCAGCTTTATTGTTACAAAAGCCAATACCTTTACTCCCATACATGGAAAATATTTTATGCATCAAAAACTCATCGTCACCGCTTGATATAGTTGCATTACCACTAAATCCGCCAACTTTTTTGTAGGCTGAACGCGCATAGCCAATATTTGCACCATTACACATCAATGGCTTTTCTAAACCTATAGCACTCGCACCTGAGCCAATCAAACTTAAAAATTCAATCTTTTGAAAATCACGCATAAAACCCCTATTGCCGGTCATAGCAACGGGACCAGATATAAATTGTTTATGATTCAATTCATATGATTGTACCATTGCGCTGACCCATGTCACTGGTATAGAACAATCGGCATCCGTTGTTAGAATAAACTCACCTTGAATTACATCAATAGCCGAAGCAATCCATTTTTTCTTGCCTTTCCAATCTTGGTAGGTTGAATTTAATTCAACCTTAAAAAAAAGGCTTGGATACGTTTCAATATACTTCAGGAAAAGATCATTTGTAGAATCTGTAGATGCATCATCGGCCAAATAAATCTGTAACAGTTCTTGTGGATAGTTTTGATGTAGCAACTGCTCTAAAATAGTTAGCAAGTATTTTTCTTCATTTCTAGCAGTAAGAATAATTGCAACGGTTGTACTTGGTTTATGAGTACAATCAATTGTTTCATCAGGTAGTTTCCTCCATCCTATTTGTAAAAAGATACTAAATACGATGTAAAAAAAACCCACAAAAAATATTCCGATTAGCATTTATTTTTATTTATATATTCAATCTGAAACATCATGATCAAACCAATGCATGATGGAATAATAATATTTATAATCCACAAACTTAAACTAGCTGCCAATACATTTTGTTCTTGCACATGATACGTTGCAAAAAAGAATACAGCTGCTAATTCACGAACACCCAAATCAAGAAATGTTGGGATGATGGACTTTACAAAAAAAATAAAAATAGCGCCAATAATCAAAATATGTAAAGGTACTTCCACATCAAAAAAGATTAATAATATAACAAATTGAGATAAGAATATACCATAGCGTAGACCTGATAAGAACAGTGTTTTCATGAAAAGTTGATTGGAATAACTACGAATGTATTCGAACCAATTTTCTATATTTTTAATAAGTGGCACTTTTTTCATGCCATCTAATAGCAGGGTCCTTTTAAACCAAACTATACTTACAAGCAATAAAAATGTAAGGGCAAGTATCATGGATAGTGCAATCCATTTATTAAATTCAAAATATAATCCGATATACATCAACGCAGCAATACCTGTAATACAGGTAATACATAACTGAGCAATGCGACTAAAAAGAACAGAGCTGATATTTTCTACTCTTTTTTCAGGATTTAGAAATAAAATTCGACCTACATAATCACCTACACCATGAGGAGTAATCAATCCTGCAGCAGTACCACTAAAAACAGCTTTAAGCGATTGAAAAAATGTGATATCCGTATTTTCTTTTACTAATAAAAACCATTTTAATGCTTCCACAGATATATTTAATACCATTAAAAAAAGTAGGAAACCCAATACACAATACGTGTCTATTGAGTTAAAATAGGGCTCAATAAAAAGCATCCATTCTTTTTTATCCCAAAGAATATAAAATATAACCGCTATTGAAAGAATGAAAATACCTACTTTCAACAGGATAGAAAAGAATTTTGGAGTACTTACTTTTTTCACAAAAGGTTCGTTAACTTGCACACCTCGTTTATGGTTAACAAAAATACTCCACCTATTGTAGATCGAATAATTCTTGGCATTGACCCAGGCACCAATATTATGGGCTATGGTTTAATAGCTATTAAAGGTACTAAAATAACATTGATTCAGTTCGGCGTTGTGCATTTAAGCAAATATCCAGATCATGCACTAAAGTTAAGTAAAATCTTTGAGAGGATTACCCAAATTATTGAAGAGTATAAGCCAGACGAGATGGCCATTGAAGCACCTTTTTTTGGTGCAAATGTACAATCTATGCTGAAGTTAGGAAGAGCGCAAGGTGTTGCCATTGCAGCTGCCATATCCAAACAAGTACCAATATTTGAATATGCCCCTAAAAAAATAAAGCAATCTGTCACAGGCAATGGGAATGCATCCAAAGAGCAAGTAGCTTCGATGTTATCAAAAATTTTGCAATTTCAGGAAATCCCCAAATTATTAGATGCCACAGATGCACTAGGTGTTGCGCTCTGTCACTATTTCCAAAAGGGCGTAACAACTAAAAGTAAAGGCGGCTGGAATGCATTCTTAAAAGAAAATCCAGACAAAATAAAAACGCCTACTAAACCTAAAAAAGGGACGGAACAGTAAATCTATTTACACGTGTATCGTACGAGGCTTTCACTTTCTTTTCCTTCAATTTTTAATAACTCGATTAACGCCTTGTTAGTAAAAAAATCAATTTAATTCTACTCGTTTTTTAGACTTTTTTTAAAAATATACGTATTACATCTTTGTGTTCAATTGTTTTTTTTAAAACAAATACTAATTTATCACTCTTACAGATAAACATGTACAATCTAATTAACCATTAAACTTTTCTCATGTCAACACAAATCCCTATTCAAAAATCATTAAAAACGATTGCGAGCTTAGTGCTTTTTATTTGGTTTCAAACTACACTTTATGCTCAGACGAAACCATATTACTTTAATGATTTTAACGATCCCAAAGCAGCTTGGTTTAGTGCAGAAACAGATGAGTATGCATTCCTAATTCTAAATGGCTCTTACACATGTTCAAATAAATCCACCATAGGAGATGCATGGAAAGCAGGTAGTTCAACATTTATAAATGCAGAAAAAAATTACAAATACGAATTTTTATTAAAGGAGACGGCTAGTTACGGTGACAATGTAGGTGGTATCTATTTGGATGCAGCCAATAGTAAACGCTTTGAGTTTACACTTAATCCAGAGCGTTCAGAATATAAAATTTGCAGTTATCAAAATAGTACCTATACTTATCTATACGAATATTTTGGAACGAACACAGCAAAGCGCTCAACGGCAATGAAACCAAGAGGTACAACGAACAAAATTGAAATCGAACACAAAGGAGATTCTGTTTATTTTAGATTAAATGACACTGAATTATTAAGAATCGTCTTTAAAGATTCAGGTTTTGATGATCTTACGGGTGGAGTTGGTATAATTATGAAAACAAATATGACGCTTGAACTTGAAACAATCTCCTTGTTTCAAGATGTTCAAATTAAAAATATACCAAACTTACCTACTGGGATTAAACGAGAAAATTTAGGACCAAATATTAACACCATTTATTCAGACAAGCTACCCTACATTACTCCTGATGGTAAAACACTATACTACTCTATAGATAGCAGTCCATTAAATACAGGTGGTATAAAAGATGGGGATGAAATTTATTATTCAACCCTTAACCCAGATAATACCTGGATAAAATCTATTAACATAGGCCCGCCTTTAAATAACATACAACCCAATGCCGTTATTTCTGTAACTCCCGACAACAATACAATGCTTGTGATGCACCAATACAATGCAGATGGAACGTTTAAAGCATCTGGCGTATCTTTAACAAACAGAACAGAAACAGGTTGGTCGGTACCTACAGATATAACCATTAAAAATCATTATAATAAAGCAAACACCAACGAATTCTCTTTATCTGCAGATCGCAAAGTTCTGTTCATGTGTATTCAACGAGATGATTCAAAAGGAGAAAAAGATGTTTATGTGAGCTTTATACAAGCCGATGGAAGTTTTAGCGAACCACTAAATGTGGGCAATCAAATTAACACGAAAAAAGACGAGCTCACTCCGTTTATAGCTGCAGATGGTGTAACACTTTATTTTGCAAGCTACGGGCATCCTACATACGGAAGTGCAGACATCTTTATGACTCGAAGACTGGATTCAACTTATACAAATTGGTCTGAACCATTAAACCTTGGACCTGAAATTAATTCTACAAATTGGGATGCGTATTATTCAGCTTCTGCTTCTGGAGATTTTGCGTATCTAGTAACGGGAGAAAACAGTATCGGTAAAATTGATATTATTAGAGTAGCATTACCTAAATCAGCAAAACCAAATCCTGTGGTTTTAATCTATGGAAAAGTGATGCATTCAGTAACTAAAGATCCACTTAAAGCCGACATTCAATATGTAGATTTGAAGACGGGAAAAGAAATGGGAACTGCAACAAGCGATCCTAAAACGGGTTCCTATAAAATTGTTTTACCCGCTGGCACCTATTATGGCTTCTTAGCTCAAAAAGATAAATTCTTTTCCGTTTCTGATAACATCGATTTAAATGCATTGAATGAATACAAAGAAATAGAACGAAATTTGTACCTAGCACCTTTAGTAACCGGACAAACAATACGTTTAAATAACTTATTTTTCGACTTTTCTAAAAGTGATTTACGAAAAGAATCGTTTTCAGAATTAAACAGAACGGTAGAATTAATGAACACCTACCCGACTATGATTATTGAAATTTCTGGACATACAGACAATATTGGTACGGAAGCAGACAATTTAATTTTATCTCAAAACAGAGCGAAAGCAGTCGTAAATTACTTGGTTTCAAAAGGAATAGATATCAGCCGAATTCAATCCAAAGGCTTTGGAAAATCCAAACCCGTTTCTACTAACGAAACAGAAGAAGGTAGACAATTAAACAGACGTGTTGATTTTACCATCATCAAAATGTAATGTGCTTGACTCCTTATATTTTAAAAGCTCTGATTTAATCAGAGCTTTTTTATGAAATACACACGTACATATTTAACTATTTAAATCACCCAGTTAAACATGCATCCATTTAAAGATGTTAAAATATATAATATGGGAGATATTCATGGAAATTGTTGTAATCGAACACGCACATTAAATCAAAATTTCAACTCTAATTGATATAGTTTTTGTGAAATTATTTTAGCAGACTCACTAATTGGAAAACTACCTTCCAATTTTATACACTACAACTGAACCAACAATAAAATATTTCGCCTATAATT
>ERZ724508.264-NODE-264-length-38489-cov-5.944736_pt1 | contig 38489 bp, 55 predicted proteins | sample MGYA00376041_ERZ724508 | MGnify/ENA primary metagenome ERZ724508 (study PRJEB28724, sample SAMN07190887) | wastewater metagenome | isolation source: effluent of sewage treatment plant in Hong Hong | place: USA: Christiansburg, Virginia | collected 2016-03-01 ...
CATAACTGACTGCTTGTAAGGATAGGGTTCGAAGTGTTGGCTTTGGAAGGGATTCGGCCTCTCATCCTCAGGGAAGGGCGTAAGCTTTTTTAAAGTGGCATTCATCTTGGGTTCAGGAGCAGCTTCGCTGATGGGTGGTATCGTCGACTTTTGAATTTGCGTTTTAGCCTTCAAGCGATCCCTTTCGAGTTTGAGCAACATCTTCTCCTTCATTACGTGAGTGTACTTCTCAGTAAGTTCATCATACTTCTGTTCGTACTCAACATGCAGGTTCTTCAGTTTCTCGATATCGCCGTTGAGCTTTTTCTTTTCCTGCTGAACCCTCTGATGGTGCATCTTGTGGAAATCTCTTTCCTTCAGCAGCTTATCGTACGTAGCCTTGGCCTTCTCAGCAACGATCACTGCTTTGTCAAGCTGTCCCTTCAATCCTTCAATTTCCTGCCGAAGTGCTTCATTCTCGATGTACGCATCCGGAATCTGCCCAAGGTTGTCAGCTTGGCGACCCTTCTGCACGATCTCGTACCACTACTGCTGGAACGCTGTTAAGGTGCGATTCATCTTGTTTCTAATGAGGAAGTTGCGTATGAAATCGTCGATGACCTCCAACCGTTTCACATCCTTTGCCTCCGTGATCTTTTGTATGGGCTCTTCTCGGATGGTGCGTTCGTTCTCTGTGTTGAGTTGTCAACTTACTTGCTTTGGTCGTCTCAATGAGTTTATCCAACTCATCAATATCCAGAGCATCCGCCTTGATCTCATCCAGGTCATCCATGTCCTCTAGCTCTGAAGGGTCTGACTCGCTACTGATTTCGATGGGCTCCACGACGTAGACGTTGCCTTCCTTGGCCTCCTCCTTCGACATCTGATTTGTATAACTTATAGTTATTGAATCTGTGCTTGTCAGCTTGCAGAGTCATCGATTACAGCCAAATTTTCTCCTAAGCAGTATATCCTTTACAAATATCCTCAACTGAGGACCTTGTACCACTCGACTTTTTTTCCATGAGCCAGCTGTCTCAAATAGATTTCTATCGCAATCCACAGATGTTTGTGAGAAGCCAACCCAAAATCCATAAACTCGATCTTAGCATCAACACTGAGGCGTTAGGGTCGGAGCCGGACTGTTCGATGACTAGTGACCATCGCCGTAAATTCTTCCGGAAGCCTGATGCTGCGGTTAGGCAGGATAGCTCGCGGCAAAAGCGCAATCACTGCTAAGTTAAGGCTTTTGCAGGGTTCTTCTCACCCAACAACCAGCACCTCACCTAGCTCGTACGCGAAAAGAGTGGCTCCGATTTGCGGAAGCTTCTCTTTCGAAATATTCCGCAAGTAGAAACTCATGGAGAAGGCGAGAGTCAACGCCAACTGGGAGACTGCAAAACCGCTAGCGAGCAGGTGCTCACGACGATGAACAAGTCTCTTTACCACTACCGCACTGATCGCCGAAAAACTACAGAGTCCAATGAGAAGGAGAACCAGCCTTCGGTCACCTCCAGGAAATCCATTGGGGATGTACCAGAAAAGCAACTCACGGAAAGTTAGCACTTGAGATTTGAAGTGGAGAAGCTTCGTGATGAGAATGCAGATTTGAAGTCGAGGCTAGCTTTAACGAGGAAACAGCTGACCGAGAAGTCGCTGAAAAAGTAGGCGTCTTCGGATGAGCTCGAGAGCCTGTACAAGAAATCTCTGACAAGGATAAAAGAGCTCAATGACGAACTTTCCAGCGGGAAGCTTAAAATTGTGAGATTAGAGGCTGAAAGCCGGACGAAGCAAGAGGTTATTGGCTACATGGAACGAACAATCAAAAGCCTCACCGACAAGGTGGAGGATCTAACTATACGCGAACGAGCTATTCAGTTACGTTTAGAAGCCTCTGAACGCTAGCTGTTGGAGGTGCAAGAGCGGCTGCAGCAGAACATTCGGGAGCTTGCTAGCACAAACTGCCGTTTGTGGACAGCTCAGCAAAAGAACTCTGAACTGGACCTGCTCCGACAGTAACTGAAACGGTATAGCAATGTGGCGCAAGTTAATAAGCAGCTACGTCAGCTAAATAACCAGCTGACTCACAAGCTTTAGCGTATTAGCATCGTCAAGGACCACGAACTGTTCAGCCTATCCTCTGAGGAGAACATCTGACCTGTGTGGATTTGTCATATACTGTGGTCTTTTAGAACCGCCGGAATATTCTTATAGAAACTGTCCGATGTCGGAAGAGCTCGTGGAGGGTTGGGACCTCGATGAGTCCAGTAGCAGCAGCTAAAGCATCCTCGACCAGAACTTTGCGATGGTGATGCAACCCATCAACTTCCTCCAGCAATCCTATCCGTTGGAACCAGACATGATCTTTGGGTGGAGGCCTAAGCTACCCCTCAGTCCCGTCCCGCTGAGCTATCGTAACAATTACGTTGACTGGCTGGTACAGCAGCTCAACACTACCAACAGCAAGCTTCGGTTAGTTTACCTGGGTGGACGTCCATCCAACAGCGTCAAGATTAACCAGCAATACGACTACCAATGGAAGTCGCGTAGCAAATACAATCTCAATGTAGCAGTGCTGCGTGATAAAATCGAGACTGTGGGATGCAGTAGTAACCGCCGTATAGTGCGACCTGTAGTCTGCAATTACCAATTTAACTCATCGTTCGAAGGAGGTAATCTCGACGCAGTGGTAGCTGTCGCAACTGATTAGTTCGACTGTTTCATTCGCAGCGATAGTAATACTCAAGGGCACTGTAATTGGTATCACTTTAGTGTGGAAGCGCAGGAACCTGGACGCTGTCGCCTCAATATCTACAACATCACGAAACACGCCAGTCTGTACAGTGAGGGGATGCGACCTTATGTGAACGATGGATATGGGTGGAAGCAAGCAGGTGATGATGTCAAGTTCCAAGAAGAACCTTGCCGATACGGCTCGGGGAACCGGCAGCACCAATTGCAATTCTCCTATGAGTTTCGTTTGCCAAAACAGAAGGTGGAATTCGCTTACTGCATCCCCTATTCCTACTCTCGTTTAGAGAGGTTGATCGACGAACTGAAGAAGAAGTATCCGAAGAACGTGGAGTGTGCATCATTGACTGATTCGTTGGGCGGAGTATCGTTGCCTTTGCTCACCATCAGTAACGGACAACCATCACAGCAGAAGAGACTCGTGCTGGTCACCGCTCGCATTCATCCCGGATAGTCAAGCTCCTCATTTATGCTAGAAGGGCTCATCCGCAATCTACTTGAACGATAGCCTCTGCTCAATCTCCTGCAGGAATTTGAATTCAAGATCGTGCCAATGCTAAATCCCGACGGCGTCATCATCGGCAACTTCCGCACGAGCTACAGCGGCAAGGATCTCAATCGACAGTTCTTTACTGCAGATAAGTTAGTCTATCCAGAAATATGTGCTCTCAATGAGCTCGCCCTGCAGCTCAAACAGCAGTATAAGAATAGATTTGAATATTACTTCGATCTGCACAGCCATTCAACCAGAACTGGCTTGTTCTGCTACGGTCCTGAACATCAAATCTGGAGTGGCTATTACCTTCGATGCAGGGCTTTCGCCAAACTCCTGGAAAGAAGCGATGAAATGTTCAGCTACCGCAGCTCAATATTTACCATAAGCGAACATAAAAAAACGACTGGCAGGGCCAAGATGTTTTCAGGGTTGCACATCCCATACACTTATACTTTCGAGCTATCCAACGGGTTCTATCAAACTGTTGGCGAAAAATTGGTGCCTCTCGACGAATTCGATATGCTCCGGGCAGGCCGGGTTGTCCTTGAAGGGTTTTACTCATTTGAGAAAGTGCATCGAGCCTCTATGACAGTCTTGCACACTGCGGCCATAGGGAATAGTCGTAGAGCGGATCTCAGCAGGACGACTCCATTGAAGAAACGGAGCATGGTGAGACCTACTTCCAAGGCCAATATCAGTACCTACAACAAGACAATGCGGCTTGGTTCCGATAATCGAGCAAAAAGCTCAAAGAAACGAACACAGACAAACGGTCAGTCAGAGAGTAAGAATCTAACAATAGATGGTTGTACCCCAGAGCAATGCACACAGATAGTACCGGCTAACAACGCACTGTAGTAGTTACTCAATTAGATCAAACTGGAGCCACAACTACCTGAAATTATCGATGGTGGGTCCGATAGTTAGCCCTAGGACGAAGATCTCCAGGTTTAGGAGCTAGTAAAGCTGCACAACTAACTGCAACACAGGCAACTAAGTTACCCTGATACCCCACCACCTGAGAAGCAGCAGGTCAAGCACAAACGCCTGAAACGAAAGCAGGCGACACGACACCCAGTTACCAGTAACTCCATACAAACTGAAACCTTAAGGCGTCCGATCGGCACAACCCGCCAGCTCCATCGTTGCTAGACTGCGAGGCTTCAGCGCCGTCTGCTGAAAAAACCCTCACAGGAAAAATATCTGCTGGCTCAGAAGAACTTTGTACTGAATCTGTGATAGTCAATCTTGCTTATTTGTGTAATAAGAACATGAGCAAAGAAAATATCAAGTGCTTTGTATATTGTTCACTGGCAGACGGGGATGTCAAACTGGCTGAATTCTCCAATCCTTCACAGCGGGAGTTCCTGTTGAGTGAGGCTCAGACAGTCGTCAAGAAAGTTGGCAAAAAAGCGACAACGATGCTGGAAACAGTCCCGTCGAGTAATGGCACATGGTACTATAAGACCGATAAGGGTACGGCATTGCTTAGCTGGTAGATTCAATACAGTTACTGCTTACAGGCAAGGATACTCCCCAGACAATGGTGAACATGTTCATCGCTCGAGCTGTAGGCATGACCAGCCGCACAAACCTCTCAGATAGTGAGGCACTCAGCCGCCTTCGATATAACCTCACCGATAGCATCAAACTATTCAACGCGAACAATGTAAACAAACTGCAACAGCTCAACGAGAACGTCGACGAGCTGCACGGAGTCATGAAGAATAATGTGGGTCGCATCGTGAGCAATATGGGCGATCTGGAGATAGTCGAGAGGAAGTCTTCCATGATGTCCGAACTATCTGCAGCCTTCTAAAACGACTCAAAGTATGTCCAATCATAACCTCAGACTGCTCGAGAAAAAGATGAAGCGCAAACAGCTATGTTTAAGGCTCGTAGGCTTAGCGGTTGTGCTTACCCTTTTAGCTATCTTCGCCTACGTGATCTTCGGTTGATTGTATGTGGGTTAACTTAGCTGAGGCTCTTGCAAATTATTTAGGAAATTGAATCGAAGCATCATAGTTCCGAAGTGGCGGGAGCTGGTATGGTCTCCTGCTCGACTGTCAGAGCCGGAGGCTCTTAAATGATTATTGACGTCGGTTCGGGAATTAATGGCTCTGCAGGAACATCCTATTCGTTCGGTGGGATGCTCTGTACAGCTTCACTTTTGGCTGGCTGTTAGATCTGTGCTATTATTTAGATTTCCATCGCCACGGAATTGATGTCTTCGTCAACTCGTACTGTATCATCGTCCTCACTCTTCACTTCGTCTCTTGTCATTAATGCGCATAATGCAAGGCCCCTCTTCATCTTGGAAGCCGATTACTTAGGGCGCAGTTTCTTTTCCTCATCAGAGTCAATACCTAGGCAAAGATTCTCCACCTATTCCTCATTTTCGTCACCCATCTCTCCCTTATCGGGTCCTGCCGTGTGGTATTTAACTTCCTCTACCTCCTCTTTGGTTGCGGTAATGGTCTTTCCAGGACGATTGTAGAATCCAATCATGCAAATTTAGCTCTTTTTCTTGGGATCCTCACCTCCGAGGAGCCGAGAGTGTGCCTTAATTGTGTCTGAGTAGTGACCTTTGATATAAGCATCCCAGGTAGGTGCTGCGTTACTTTGATGGTTACTGTCGGTTGTGATAGCCTGCTCGAGTTCCGTATCCTTTTTCCTCACTTCCTCAACTGCTGTTGAGATGTGATGCAGCTGGTTGGTAAAGCTGCATCCTGCCTTGACTGTATCGACTATAAAGGCCAACAACCCTGCCTGCTTGGAGCAGATTATCCGAGCCGTATGCCCCTTTCCCTTGATACCCTTCACAAGAATATTCTTGAGCGTGTTATGCATGAGATTGTTTCGAGGATGCTATTGAATGAGATTGACTGCGTAGCGGACGAACGCAACTGTGAGCAGCTCCTCCTCGAAATTACTGTTCTTGGACTCAAGGATAATCAGGTCCTGCACTATAATGAAAAGTTTGAGCTGCGAGAACTCTAGGTTAACCGAGCATTACTGAACTTTGGCTTGGTCGGAGTTTATTCCAATAGTAGGGATTCGGACATATTCGAGGAGGCCTTTTCGGGCGTTATTAGATCTGCGGGTTGCTCATTCGCAGGTTATGGTTTTGATGGGGAGTCCATGGGCGGCTATTCGATCATTTTATGATCGCTGCCGTTCTCTTGCAGTGGTAACTCCTGCTTGCTCCAATCGATATTCAGTTCCTTTCCCTCGAACTTCTGCAGTAATTGGCTTGCAAGCCGTTCAATAGCAAGCAGTACTTCGTTGTTGATTATACTTGAATCAGTCTCTTCGGCAACCATAGTAGCTTGCTCCTTGATATCGCTGCCTTCACTATTGTTCTTGCGGCTTTGCTTTACTCTATCGGCTTTGTAGAATGCCAGGAACATCGTGAGCACATCCAATCCCGGTAACAGAACGAGCTCGCTATCACTGTTTTTCAGCAATACTTCGTTGAGGCTCTGTATGTTCATCAGTGAGATTGCTCGTCCTAAAAGCGTTGTGAACTTTACTCCTTCGTATCGATCTTGGCATCTTTCCGTGATATCCTCGATCATAAACACAAAATTCTCTAACCTCTCGCCTAGTTATCTTTCTCGAGTCTCACTCGCAAAGCTTTCGAACAGTCTCCCAATGAGTCTTTCCTTGGCCTCATTTAACTGCATAGCTGCAGGAGATACCTCTTACTGCTCGACGCAGAGCAACTTCGATATGGCATCGGTCAGTGACTTACTATAACAATGCCGAAGGATGTTGGTGATGATCTGTGGGTGTGCCTCGAAGAAACGAAAGAGCTGAATGACGCATAGACCATACCTCAGTGCCCCTCAAATATTGAACTTGACTTAGAAAGCGAAGCAAGTAACCACAGGCGGTTTCGTTCACGCGGTGCTCCGTCTCCAGGAACTTAAAAATGTGTGAGAGCGGACAGTCCGTATCAGGGGTTGGATTTATCTTCTCCTCTGGTGGCGTTTCCGTGATAGTTGTGGAATCACTGTCACTGTTTTCTGGCTTCTGCTCTTTCCGAATACCCAAAATGAAGTCAAGAAACTGCTCGTTCTGACCGCAGAGAAGCTCGATTGCCGTAAAGGGGTAGCTAAGTATGACTGCAGTAAATACGTAACAGGAAAAGCTCCCTTCCTTTGTTATTGTCGTTCAGGTTGCACGGCGTAGTCCATCAGCTCACGAGTCATATCTTCTCGTTTCTTTAGGTGTCCGCTGAAGCTATCGTTGCTCATACGAACCTCATCGATGATGTCCGTAGTTGAGAGGAGAACTTCAGTAGTGAGGTCTTCCCTCCCGAACAGCACATCAAAGTCTAGTTTCGACTAAGGAGAACTCTCCGTGTTTCCAAATCTTCATGAATGCGACAAGCTACCTGTACATCACGGCGGTGGTTAAACTCTGCTTATTTAAATATATTTGATGGCACCAAGTGGTAAGCATGACAGAGCGGACATTTGATGCGCTGGTCGGTACTTCAAACAAGCCTACATAAGCGTACGAAGGGCAGACTTATTAGAAGATAAACTTCGTCAGTTCTGTACCTAGCGAACCCATGCCCCTTTACCCTTCTTCTTGAAGACGCCATCGACTACTGATTCACGGGTGAAGCTGCTAACGGGAACATGCTATCGGTACCTGTACGGACTGAACATTTCTTTTTTACGGAGATAGAGGGTGTTGGTAGTTGCAGGCGAAGCAGGATTCTTCGTTGACATGCGACGGTATGCAGGACTGTTAATGCTCTTCTTCTTTTTCAAATCGGGCTCGTCGCGGCCTGAATATAGCAACATTGTTGATATGGGACCCAACAGTTCAGCAGTGGCATCTATGCTCCCTTTTCGCTTTTTCGGTGAGTTTGTAATGGGTGTTGGCGTCTTTCTTTTTGGAAGCTATTTTGATGTGGTATTGCAGCCGAGCTTTCGTTTGCCTTCTATGGTAGCCTTCTCATCTACGCCTCTAATCTTTTCCTTGACGAATCGAACGAGTGAATTCTATCGGAGTCCAGTACCCATTTGCAAAAGCTCCTTGACCATGGTTGCAAAGGTATCGAGTGTTAGGTGATTAGCCACACTCCTCGATAACCTGTTGCTTCTCAGGAGGTTCTCAGCAGGCTTGGAACCAGTAAATTTTCCAACATCTTCAAGAAATTTACGAAAATCGGCATAGCTGAGAGGCTCGCTTTTCTTCTGTTCCTCGATAACCTCCTGCGCATAGTCACCCAGAAAGCTAATATTTTCAACAGTCTCGTCAACAATGCGAACTGGACTCTTACGGTAGTGCTCATAGATTTCCTGAAGGTAGTCGTTGAGTTCGTTCGACATCATTTACTCGTGCGACACATCGCCAATACTGGTGAGATCAGGATGATGCAGCCGAAATTTGTAGTGTGGGTACATTCTGCGGCGCTACTTCTGAAGCGTTATTAACAAGTAATCGACGGACTCCACCCAATCGGGATTCAATAGAGATTATCGATGAGCTTGCAATTTTTCAATGGTTGAATTTAGTGTTTGCTCCAGTCCACCCGCCTTACCCTGTGGCCTGCTATGTGGAATGTGCTGTGGTAGCGTAGTCTTGCGAATCAGTGCATTGTTGGTAGTTTGGCTTCCCGTAGTTAATTTCTTAATGACTGTAATGGGAATAGTTGCATCTGTTTGCACACTAATCTCTTGAGTGCTCAGTCGTAGCCTCCCTTCCACTTTGAGCTACGGACTCACCGATTCCCAGTACCTCAGCAGCTGAGGCAGTTCTGCTATTGTAAATAACTCCTTCGTGTCGAACGGTTTCAACTCACGCTATGGCGAATACATGTACTTGTTGATAACCTCGCGTACTGCTGACGGGAAGTTTAGTTTATTCGCGAACATCTGGTCATCAGCCTACCATTCGTACACCATCATATGCCTAAACAACAGTTGCAGGAGGTCTGCTAACTAGCGTTAAGTGAGCTTCTTTTTGTCTCGTTGGCTGGCGGTAAAGTTGCTGATAAGCCTCTGGTTGGTGCGTACCACATCTCGAAACTCAATGTTTCGGAACTCCTTTCGGTCAGTGTGGTCTTCTTCGCTAATGTAGAAACTTTCTGCCATGTCTGCTAGAGATAGTTTGCGAAAGTCCAACCATCTCTGAAGCAGTTCTTCAAATTCATCGAAACGCAGGCTTGTAGCATTGATGTGCACTGGTAGGTTGTCCTAGTTCTCGAGGTAGCGCTGGAATGCTGCTACTTCCTTCAATTCGACTATGGCTGTGATCTGTTGGAAGAGGTGCCGTAGGTAGCTGCGCCAGTCCAGCTACAACCGTTGGGATTCGGCGAGGTCCTCAACGAACAGTTATCGTAGCTCCTCGCGACACTGACCAAACCGATATTAGATTTCTGTCGGACTGGCCTACATTATACGATTATAGGTGGCAGACCAAGCAATTCCTACAGCAATATTATAAACTTCTATAGCTGGTGTGATGACTCAAAAAAGGAAACTGATGGAGTTTCTGGAGAAGGTGCCGACGGTGGTGAGCGAACAGACTACTCAAGCACTGCTGCAGATAAAGGACAAAGCGGTTGCTGCAAAAAGGGCTGAGGCTTACGCGACGCCGGTTTTTGCAAATTCTGCGAGAGAAATCAGTTCGGAACAGCAGCTTCCACCGGTGGATATAACCTAACCAGTCGACACGCAGCATGATAACAGTCACATAGAGGGAGAGCTCCAGCAAGCCGAATTTGTTCCTCCACTCACATAACCTGTGCATTCAACATCGGTTACAGAGGATGCTCGTATTGTCAACCTGAATAGCGTGTTGACAGAGCGCAGTGAGGTAGAGTAAACTAACTAGCGCCCAACTGCCCAGCCAAAGAAGAAGTCAAAACTATCTGAAATCGAGGAGTAGAAACTGCGTATCCAGCAGCAACTCAAGAGTATCGAAGCAGAGATAGACCACTTGAAGGAGCCTCCGAAGCAAGGAGGTAACACTCTGCCGATAAATACCTTCAAGAAATACAAGGAGATTAGTCAGGACACTGAAGCCTTTAATAATGCGCAGAAGCTGATGACAAAGCTCCACGCAGATAAGCGTCTTCAGCAGGAGAAAAGATAGCAACAGCAGCGTTAGAGATTGCAGCAACTGTAACGCGAAGCCATATAAAAATAACAAGAAAGACAACAGGAACTTGATCGAATCAAGCAGTAACGTCGGTAACAGATAGCCCGTCGAATTCAGGAAGACCAGCGCAGGAGGTAGTAACGAAGACTAATTGATCAACAGAGTAACCAACTCATCAAGGAAATTAAAAAGGAGGAGAACATGAAGGCCAAACCTGTATCCACCAGCTTGGAGGTTAGGGAACTGGAAAGCAAGAAGAAGCTGCTGGAGAAGAAGCGTAACTTTGACCTTGCAGATATCGAACAACACCAACTTCGGTATAAGGAGATGAAGCTGCAGAGGTCCATCCACCGGTCGGAGGAACCACACATATCAATGTCACTGCCACGCTATCCTAAGGGTAAATTTCTGTAGCAGTATGAGCATGAACAACAGTCCAAGAAGGAATAGGAGAGACTTCGGGAATAGGAGAAGAGGGCCAATGTCGAGAAGAGGCTGAAGTATGGCGAGCTGGTCAAGAAGATATTCCTACCACCGAAGCCACACAAAAAGGAAGAAGAACCACTCAGTAAGATTAAACCACCAACGCCTGATGTTATGGTCAATGGTGCCTTCAAGCAAGATGCAGTTACCAGAAAGACCTACACGAACAGCCACGATACTCTTCACAAAAATTCACTGAGGCAGCGTTTACCCGAGCTTGCCAAAGCTACCGGTAGCTCTCTGAGCAAACATGTCTCCGATGGCCGGGAGACCAAACAATTCATTTCGGAACCTCAGAGTGAGGAGAAGCAGCGGCAGGAACGTTAACGCTTGGACCGTGAACGTTAGATCCGAAGACAGACAAAGGAACGCCTAAAACATGCCGAGGAAATATAGAAAGAGCGAAAGCGAATTGAACTCCCGAAGATGAAGAAGTACGAGAACTACCTGGAACAGATGCCAAAGCACAAGCATAACAGCAGCATCGAATGGAAGAAGATTATCGACAACGACAGTATGTCGAAGTAGCAGAAGTACAAGGAGCTCATGAACAAGGCGAACCTAATGGAAAACAAAGCGAAGTTCAAGGAGGAGATGGCCGGAGGAGGTCACGAAAACGAATAGGCCATGAATCTTATCATAGGAAGTATCCAAGCCAAGCTCGCCTTACTTGATAAGTTCTGACGATGTACTTGTTGGTGTTGCAGTTAATATTGGTGCCTATTGACCGTTCGTCATGATTGAGCAGAGTGCCTTGAAATACACTCAAAGCACTTTGTAATTTACTGAGTTCCTTGCAACATTGAATTTCTGCTGGCCCATCAGAAAATTATCATCAGAAAACGAATTTTCCTGGTGGCTTCACAGTAATTATCCAATGAACATTGTCAACCAACCTATGAATGACACCAACCTTATGGACAACGCTGCTCATGAGGCTAAGTATGAGAACAACGCCCAGAACTATCCTGATCTGAGAGTCGCACCTTTGTGGCTCAGGATAGTTTCATTCCTTACATATGCCGCATGTTTAGTCGTAAACGGTGTGGTGGGCGTGGCGGGACCCAATTCTGCAGGTGCAGTATCAGCCAAGTACCAGTTATGGGTCACTCCACCAGGTTATACCTTCAGCGTCTGGGGAGTCATCTACGTCTTCTATGGAATCGCAGTACTCTATGCCGTCATCAAGAATTGTTGGTCAGTGAGGAGCTGGCTCATCTTCGACGGCATAAACCTATTCAACGCACTCTGGATCGGAGTTTGGTCGCTTGCAACTGATCCAGCAATCGAAGCCTGCTTATTCCTCATAGTCATGCTTCCTGTGGGACTACTGTGGCTATGGTATGAGCTTTACCAGCCAGAATGCGATGATTGGAAGTACTACTTCACTCGCAACTCCGTTGCATTTTACCTCGGCTGGACAATCGCAGCTACTTTCTTAAATGTGGGAGCAATTTGCGTGTATCCAGGCCAAGTACCCCAGAAGAACTACACCATTGCATTCTGGGTTGTGGTGCCTCTGGTTGCCATCGCAGTCACCATCGTTAACATCAAGCTACAGGGGATGAACGGGTTCAAGTCGTGCTTCTGCGCATGGCTGACAGTTCTGTGGGCACTGGGAAATGCTCTCGTAACAACCCTCACCTACAAGGAGTTCCTGTGATTATTCTTTCCATGTTGCTGCTTCATCTCCGGTTATTTATAACTTATGAGCTTTTAAATTTTGAAGTGGTCGCTTCTGCTGCTATCTGTGCAGGCCACCGTCTACAACTACGGGGGATGCTCATCGTCACAGTACTACTCCAACACCAAGCTGTCCTGTCAAGAGTGTTCCACGAGCTTTCATTTGGTGCCACTGAACGGCAGCAACCGATGCATCTGTCAGGCTGGCTATAGGAAGAGTAACATCAGCAGTGTCAACTGGAATCAGAATTGTACCGCATTATTCACGAATAACTGTACTGGTAGTTAAGTGTGGCTCGACACTAACGAAGACGGTTCATACCGAGCACAAATTAGTTGCCAAACTTGCCAGCCCGGCTACAAAATGAATGAGTACCAATTAGGTAACCTAGGAACAAGACCAAGTGCGTATGGTGCGGAGTGAATTCTACGAGTACAGGCACCAATAGTAGCTGTACATGCATTTCTGGCATACAGGGAATCGATGGTTGCTACATTCCCAAGCCCAACCCATCGATTGTAAACAACACAATCTACAGCCTGTACATCCCCAAGGTACTTCATAGATAAAGTGTAGGCGGCATTTGGATGCTTCACAGATAATACTTCGTAGCGTGACCAACTCTCCTGCTCACAGCTCATGAATCTGTGCCTGTTCAGTCTCAATCCCAACCTAGAGTTATGTTTGCAGCTCAGCAAAGCCAACCTGCTGTACATGTCCTCAAGTGATACCAATCTGTACACCGCACAACCAACTTTAAACCCTTCCGAAAGTGCCTCAAAGGTCTATGCAGTCAAGGCGAAGGTACTGAAGTACTACCCAAACGGTAGTTTGTTTGGTGAGTCTACCTTGCAGTTGGGTGATTTGATGGTGTGCCAACTGCCCAACGTCACCAGTTAGACCTCCTCATTTAAGGTCGGGAACAACATTAAGCGTAGCTGCAGCTTCAACTTCAACAATCTCATCAACCTCCTCCAGTCCAGCCGATACATAAGCTACGTCTACACAATGTTCGTTGCTGACGAGAACAATAATTACTACCCAGTGCCAGTCTACATCAATGGGGCAACCAATGCCGTCAACAGGTTCTTCCTGCAGGACACCTTCTCACTACCACTCACCTCCAAACTCATAGTTGCACAGACTGTCACATTATAATTTACATTGACTCCGAACACATCGACCGCTGCAACGGTATCGCTAACGCAACCAAAACTGTCCATTACGTATATTGAGCTGGCTGTCAACACAACCTACGGCACTCTGGTCGACCCAATCCAGACTGTCAGCGTAGAGGTCTCCTTCACCTATGATCTCACGAACATTAACAAGGTTATCATGCCAGTCTTCATCGTCGTTAACCTGCTGGCGTTGCTGCATGTGTCCCTCAGAACCTACATCGCCTACCGCAACAAGAAGTCAGTCCTCCTGTTTCTCCCATATCTGTTGCAGACGTGGTCGACCTACATGTTCTTCATGCTGCTGGTCTTCTCAGGCTACTTCTTCTTCTTCACCAAGGCAACCCAACAGTTCTATGTTCTCATGCCCAAACTTAGCTCGTTCTACCTTAACTTCTATCTGGTGCTGGGAATTATGGTGCTCTCACGGCTTATCAGCGACATCTATGAGAAGAACGATATTATTAAATCAGAGATCTACGTCATCGACTGGGAGAATAGTCCTGAACGAAACTCCTGGCGCTCCATGTTCATAGTCAACAGTTTGGCTGAGTTCTACACCTACAGGACTATCTCCTTTTTCTGGGTTATTGCATGGACAGTGTTTCTGCTTACCGGTCTCGGCTGGGAACTGCATTCTCGGGAAACTACTGCTCTTATCCAGACCAGCATCACCACACTAAACCCGATCAACCCGGTGCTCATGTACTTCCTATGTTCATCCATCTTTCTCGTGATTGGCATTATCATGAAATGTACACATCCCGTTAATTCTAGTCATGCGAAGGATGTTAGTTATCTGGTGGCCTTATCCCTTCGAAGATTTTCTGGATTACTGCTCCCTTGCCAACATTAGCCTGTTCTTTTGCAAGAGGAATGCTCCGATTGGCTATTACTTACACACCAAGAATAATGACCGAAGTGAGCTCACTTTCAAGGAGATCAACGACCAGATTGCTCGAGGGTCGTTGAGGAAACGACGCGACTTCCTTGCCGATCCCATTGCCGAATCCGAGGATTGCTAGACCTACCTGGTATACCTCCAAAGCGATTTCGAGTCGAAGCTGAACCAGCTCCGACGTACCGAAGACCTGACGGAACTTGAGCCACTGAACAAGAAAAATAAGAAGGGCCCATTCAACATCCGCGAGGAATTCGTGGAGAAGTATCTGAAGAAGCTGTTGATGACGGTACCACAGGAAAGAAACCAACTGTTGCAGCCAACGATGCTGCAAAGTTGTATGGGCCTTCCACCAGTCGATCTTAACGAACCTCGTGAACTTCCCACCTTCATCCCCACCAAAGACTACCAAAGCACCGACATCTTTCCAAACAGCAATGAAGTACACGAACTACTCTCGTTTGCAATGCTATTCACACTGTTCAGTGTGATAACTCAAAGCACTGCCGTTGGCGCATTCCTCAGTTACTTCGCCTTCGAAGTTCTGTATCAGTGGTGGATAGGTAGGCAAACTCGCACAAATATCGAACGCTTTACTAAGGTTAAACAGGGTTTTATGCTATGATTCATTCGGCTGGTGCTGTTGTCATTAAATATTAGGCGTATTGCGCTTAGCTGACAATTTGCGCAATATTTAGGTAATGCTGGGTTTATTAGTCTCTCTTGGTGTCCATATTCAGGAAATAGTCGTCGAGGGTATGCGGTGGAGTTAGTTCGTCGCGCAGGCATGCCATCAGCATGGCTGCTTCGTCCATGAGGGTTAGGATCCGATGCATGACGGGTGGGTAGGGTGGTTACTTATCCTTTTGACCCGGATTTTTGGGTTACTCGCTCTTTACAACCAGATTTCTGGGATTTTTCGGATGCCTATCGTATAATTTCAGAGATACGCATGTCCTCTTCTCGGTGATTGTTCGCTCCGCCGAGGCGATATCTAAGTAGCTGAAGTATTCCTTGAGCAGTGCATTCTTCATCAACAGAAATTCAAGATTCTCCTTTTTGATGTAAATGTCGGTGAGGAGAATGACCTCGATAACATCTTTGTCTTCGGAATAGCTCAGCTGAAAGTCAATGGGCTCAGTGCGAAAGGCGCCAGAAGTGGACTAAATTCGGGGATCCAATCTGAACGTTTTGCGGAAGAGCCAGAATGGATCATCAGTGAGTTGCCCTCCGGGTGTGAGCATAAGTATACTCGACATCGTATAGTCGAGATTCTGTTCAAGAAATCTCTATGGGTTCTGGTAGCCGAAGTGTCGCTTAAAGAACGCCTCGAACTAACAGTTTTTGAGTATGTATTCATTACTCTTCTCAAGATGATCCTTCACATACTTTCTGAGTTCTGTCTGCATGTCGTCATTGATGTTTTTTAGCTTCTATTCAGGTGTCTTGTCTTGCTTCTCATTCTTAATCTTCTTTTGATTCTCTGCGTAGATATTCTTTACTTCGCCATATCGAGCATAAAACTCGCGTTACAGGCGGATCCGAATCAGCAAGTTAATGTGGCGCACGCGCTCGGAATGTTAATTTGCACCGTCTCCGGAATCTGGTTTCAAGGTGGTATTAGTTCCCTCTGTCGTCAGTCCGTATGGACTAAACATTGCGAACCTCACCAAGATAGCTTTGGTGCGGAATAGCGAGGTATGCTCCATATGCATCGTCAAGGATTTGATCGTCTGACCTTTTTTGAGTCGAATTTCGTACCTGCCCTTTTCCTTCTCGATCTTGTATACCTGCTTCAGTCCTTTCTTGAAGTCCACAAGGCACTCCGTAATGGGCTCTTCGGGCGATGCATTGGTCTTTCCTTCGGTGAGAGAGAATAGTTCCTAGTACATATCTCCCAGCCACTTGATCAGCTCATCTTCTACTTGCTTAGCCGTTGGTTTCTTTGCCGATTTCGGTGGTTCTTCCAACAGAACGCAGATATTGACTGTTCGCTTCTTCACTTGCACTAATCCTTGACGTTTGAATACGAATTTGCACTTCGGAAGATTGACATCTCCCCCAAGAATGTCCTTCCAAGCGACGATGAAGTAAAACATCTCCACGATAACAGCCGCGACACTGTCTTATGAGATTGGGAATTATTTCTGATCTTTTTTACTCCATTCTTCAAATGTCGCGTACTTGTCTCCCTCTGGGTTGACAGTTGATGCTTTCTCCTCGCGCCGTTGACCATTTGGCAAATTAATTGAGTTTCTGTTCGCTTCAGACGCCTTTCTTTTATCTTCCGGCAGCCGGAGCCTCCGATAAAAGATGCTTGAACTCAACACCTGGTTGATACTGGTGTAGTAGGGGCTATGCTCCGAGGCTTCCATTTAGTATAAGTTATTATTGATGCTCACCACAGAGACAACCAAAATAACATGACAAAAGCGCCTGCGCGCAAATTCAATTCAGACAGCGTATGAAAATCCCATAAAAAACTGACTCCATTCAAGGTGGAAACAGTGGATTGAAGCAGTGTGATGGCAATAAATGTTTGATGGTATCAGTGCTTTTTCTTATCGTCAGCACATTCCTTGTGAGCCAGCTTGCAGTCCAAGGTGTCGCAGACTTTCTCATCGAAGATGTAAGGCTTGGTTGGCTCTTCACGGCGTGGGAGAGTAGGAATAGCCAGGGTTGGAATCGTCGCTTGGTAGTACTTTGCGTCCTCATAAGTTGTTTTCACCACGGGGAGCTCCACCTTCTTCATCTTCAGGCTTGCTAAGTCGGAATCGTCAGCAAACTTACGAGCATCCTCCAATTTGTCAGCCTTGATCTTGACTGCGTCCTGCTTAAAATCGGCGAGTTGAGCAGCTACCTTCTTTGCACGCTCTTCGTTCTCGCGTTTGCGATCGTCGTTGTCAAGCTTCTGTAGCTTAAAGTTAGCATCTGCGATATTGAAATCCTTTGCTTCGATATGCTGGTCCTTAATATCGAAGTTTTGAACTCGATGGGTAGGTGCCTCCAGGGTTTCACGGGCTTTGCAGCCTTCGCCAACGCAGTTCTCGAAGGCAGTAGGGCGATCATCGCGACGCTCGATCGCACGAATATTCACTTGAAGTTCTGGGTGGATGCGGGCATCGTGGCGATCATCCAAGTGAATTTCGTGGTAATCGTCATCACGACGTAAGCGGTACTCACGTTGATCATTCAACCTCGCCTCACGGCGATCCGAAGCAATGGGGTTATAGCCCTCGACTCTCACAGGTTGGTCTTCACGAGCACGGATGATTCTGACTCTTCGATCATCATCAGCGATGATTTGGCGATCGGCAGCAGTATATCGATCAGCCCTTCGATACTCGTTGTTTCTGTAGGCATTTTCGCGGTAGGTACGTTGATCATCAGTTCGGATTGCTGCATCATCAGTACGATAGGCTGCCCTATCGTCCCTTCGAGCGTAGTCAAGTCGCTAGCTGTAAGCTCGGTCGGTAGCACGATAGGCGTTGTTCGCAGTAAAAGCAGATCGAATGATAGCATTGTCTTCTCTTGCAGCATTCAGAGTAGCATCTTCGGCTTGCTTCGCATCTTTAGCATCACCGCGATAGATATAACGGTTAGCATATACAGCTGACTCATCTTTTGCAGCATCGTCCTTCCTGAAGGCCACACGAGTGAAAGCAGCGAACTTAGCCGTACCATGATTCCTTCGAATGTCCTCATCACTACGATAGTAGTGCTTCTCCTCATGGTTGTCCGCTTTGTGTTGTATCACAGTGTGTTTGGCATCTCCACACCCATCGCAGGCGAGGGCGTCATGCAGCAGCAAAGCTCCCAGCAGCGCAATGAACTTCATCCGAAATGTTATGCTGCGTTGCGGTTAGGTCGCTGGATTTAAGCTGTTCAAATCCTTCGAAAATTACGAAAGGATTCTTCGACCGCGAGTTCCCTTACTGACAGCCAACACCACAACATATAATAGCTTAGCATGCTCAACTATCAACCGGCAGCTGTGAGGTTGCGCAGCGTTAGCCAACAAATTAACGGGCGATCACCAAGGCACGTCGGTTTTGTTGGGAGTGGCTACCAGACTCAACCTTGCGTTATTGATCAGCGTCCGACGAATGGCAATTTAAGAAACACGAGCCCTGCGACAATCGACCCAGTGCCCATGGAACCAGCATCCCGTTGCTTCCAGAACACATGCGTAACAGAACTGTACCTCTCCCCGACATCAATCCTCACCGAGAAGATGCTCTTAAGTGAGCCACCACTACTGTTCTGCTTACCCAAATCAAACTGACGACTGGATGCAAGTATCAAGTAGCCGGGAAGGGTTGTTTACGTTTGTGGAAGCACACAATACTTTTCAGTTAGTTGGCCAACACCTCAATCTATTCGTTTTAATGCCGCTAACGCAACCTTTCCTCCATTCTGCGTTAACATTCCTGCTGCCGACTGCGACGCAGCTCGAACTTCATCTGCATGTTCTCTTGCTGCTTATTCAGGTTGTTTTGTGCTTGCTTCAGCCGGATGTTTAGCAGACGGCGCTGGGTGTCACGGTTCAGGGTTTACTCTTGCTTGAGCTATTTCAGTCGGCTCTGGGTGCTGTTCCACCTGTCGTTGGTTAGTTACAGCCTCGAACGGATTGTCTGGAAGGTCTCGCTAATCTTCTTCGGCAGATGTTTGGCGGATCTCTCCGTACGAAGTTCATGCATTTCTGGGAGGGACTGTTTGGGTTGCACGAGGGATTGTTGTGGCTGCATGAATTCATCGAAGTCGGCGATATGTGCTTCCCCAACGAAGTAATGCTTGTGATCGCAGATCTGAGTTAGCCTGCAGCTACCTGCTGGATTTCATCGCTTGTGAGCTTGCTGAACATGTGTCGCGGTTCGACCTTCTGAAACTTCTCGCTGAAGAAGTTGCAAGGCTCTTGAGCAACTGCACTACACCAATGTTGCTGGAGATGGTCCTGAGTTGCTCGGAGCTTCTCCTTGCGCTACCACTGGTTCTTCTTGCCTTGAAGCTTATCGATGCGGAGGTTGCGTTCGAGATACTTACAGCAAACATCAAGGGGAAGCATCGACCGTACCTTAGCTCGAAGGTTTCTGGCGTTAATACGCATCGCTGAGATCTTCTCTTACGAATTTCGGTGGTGCATCGCAAGCAGGAAGAACTAAACCTAAAGTTATTCGGAAGGCAAGCAGCACGAATAAAATAATTGAGTATGTTAGTGGCCAAAGTCGAGCAGGAAGGTATTCGGTCACGGCAGTTGCTACAACCCAGTGACAGCTCCCAGAGCATCCTCTAACCCGCACTCATGAAGTACGAGGACAAGTCGTACTCTCTGGAACCTGATATGGTTAATGGGTAAGCAACCCTCCCTGCATTATAGGTGGCGGCCACGCAGGAAACTCTATCGGCAGATACCAGTACGCACGGTCTACCCGGCCGTCGATTTACTGGTCAAGGAATACACCAAGTTCGGTGCTGCAGTTGACTATCGAGTGATCTACATGGGCTACCGACCTGCTTCCAACCTCCAGCTGATACGGCAGCACTGCTGGCGTGAGTATGATCACAACTGCAAAGAAGCTCTGCTGTACGGATTGCAGAAGCTTCGGCGTTACCAATTCACTTACAGTCGGTAGAAGGAACGCCCGTTGGGAGATTCCACAGAAACACGGCTCTTCGCAGGAATGAATCCGACGGTCGAGAGTGATCAGCTCATCTTCGATTCAGAGTTCGAATGTGGTAATCTCGACCTGGTGATGAAGGTGGCCACCAACGAATACGACTTGTTTATGCGTGTGGATACCAATACTCGTGGCCATAACAGCTGGTTTATGTTCAAGTGTCGGAACACTAGGGCTGGCCTGAAGGTCAAACTCAACATCTGCAATTTTCATCGATCGAGTTCATTGTTTAGTCAGGGCATGAGACCCTCAGTATTTAGCCGATTGGGATCGAGAAACTGGGAACACGGTGGAACTAACATTACATATACACGCTCGCAATTGCGGTACCCTGTTTGTCAGGACATCACTGGGCTCTGGTGTCTCTCCTTCGAATATATCTTCGAAAAAGACTTCGATGAGGTGTACTTCTCCTATTCTGTGCCTTATTCTTACTCGTTTCTCATGAATTTTCTCGAAGAACTTTCACGACCTCCGCAAACAAAAAGGTTTCTTCGCATATCGTATCTTTTGGAGAGCCCAGGAGGCCTCTCCATACCTGTCCTCACCATCAGCAACCCCAGCGATGATCGAGAGAAGAAGAAAATTGTGCTGGTTACTGCAAGATTGCATCCTGGCTAGCCGCAAGGAAGCTGGACTTTGCACGGGTTCTTGAAGTTTCTATGTTCGGAAGACGGAAACGACCTCAGGAATCGCGTGATATTTAAAATCATGCCGATGGTGAATGTAGACGGAGTTGTTGCGGGAAACTTTCGCACTGGACTGCTTGGGCTCGACCTCAATCGACTGTTTCGAAAAAACACCGAGTAGCAGTACTACGAAGTGGAATACATCAAGGAACTAGCACGAGCCTACCGAGATCAAACCCTTTTATACTTGGACTTCCATGGACACTCAACCCGCAAGAACGTGTTCATCTACGGACCTGACTACAAAATGAATGATGGTAACTATATGCTCTGCCGCATCCTGCCGAAATCAATTTCCAAGCTCACTGACACCTTCCGCTACTATTCTTGCATTTTCAAGATCTCAAAGCATAAGGAGACTACGGGAAGAGCGGTTATGCTGAGGCAATTCGGAATACCTTTCTGCTATACTGTTGAGTCTTCAGCTTATTCCTACGTGAGCTCAAGAGGAGAGGTGCCATTCACATCGGAGCTGTACCAGAGATCCGGCGAGGGTATTGGAGAGGGCGTCACTAAGTATATTAAATTACTGACAAAAATTGAAATTCGAAGAGAGGAGATCCGACGGGAGAAGAAACGAGCGAAGGAACTGAAAATCCAAGTGTATAAGGAAGTTCAAATTGTGCAGATCCAGAGGAGGGTTCATAGAAGCAAGCGAAAGGGTGGTGAGCAAAACTCGAAGAAGAAAGTGATAAACAGCCTACTCCTCCCCGAGGGAATTGACGAACTGGACGAACTCATGAAGGTACTCCAAAAGTTATGCAGGATATCCGAGAGGACGAAGCGCTTATGGATGCTCACAACAGCTAGGAGGAGTCGTCAGATTGCTAGAAGGAAGAGGACGATTATCAGCCACAATAGCTAACAGAGTTTATGAGTAAGTCCCTGGCTGCAGCAGCAACAAAGCAGCCCAAGTAGGTCTTGGGTGGTTCCTCCAATCTCAAGAGAAATCACATCTATATGTCCATGCAGAAGGTAAAGGATCAGAATAGTGAGATCCTTGAAAAATCTATATCACCAAAGAACAGGGTCATCATCAGAGATTTTGTGGAGGAGTTTAAGACTGGCAATCGCAAGATGATATCAAACAGGTCCATTCACTATGAGAAGAGCACAGAGGATTTGCTACCGGAGATAAAGAGTAGCAGACCGCTGCAGAAACGCGCAGCTTAGTCTGTTGGGCATCACAGGCAAGATTCCAGAGGGAGACCTTCCCGGTGGGCCAGTAACTATGCGATGCGATAGCCCATAACCACCCATGTAGCACAGCTAAAGATGGAGACACTCTAACCGAAACGAAACCCGAGCATTGAGTAGTACGATAACAAGCTGGTGGTGAGACAGGGCTGCATAGTTAACCTCCGAATCGACTCCTAATCCGAACATTCTTCGGAGGAGCCAAATGAGCAACAAACAAACTTCGCACAAGGCCGTTTCCCAGAAGTCAGAAGAGACGCTCGAAGAAAACGTAGGCTTGAGATCGTTGATGGCCGTCAGTAAGCATCTATTCCTGACGTTATCAGCGACATACTGCGTCGGCATATGCCAAGCTAACGCAATCAACCTCTACAGAAGAGCATCCAAATTCTTCGGTTGTGATCTAATATCTTCATTCAGTGTATAGACAGTTGAGCACAGTCAAGATTCCGGGGTTTATTTCAACTTGCGGTAGAGGTCGCCCTTGGCCAACGCCATTTATATCTCCGATGGAGGTTGGACAGGCGAGGCGACGCTGAGTGCATACCTATATATGACCAGTATAATAGTGAGCAGAACCAACTCGCAGCCGAACATAGCATTCTTACCGAACAGTGATATGCTGAGTCCTCCCACATATGGCAGTATGGACTACCCAATTGAGCCACCCAGAGCATACTTCGAAGTGTTTTTAGTGCTTGTCTTCATACCCAGTGAGTTTGGAAGGTTCATTGTGAGGGGGTACATGCTCGAGCAGCAGAATCCCATCAGTGATGAGCCTATGAACAATACATTGAGATCCTGCTGTCGGAACAGGAAGAAGATACATAAAAGAATGCTGCAAAAGGCACCACAGAGCAGCACCATCAGTTGCTTTGAGGTACTCACAACATAGGCGAGTGGGATGCTGAGGCCTCGACCCAAAGTCATGCATACCCAGAAGATGCTGCTGCCGTACAGGGATTGCTCTAAAGTTATTCCCTCGCTGAGAATTCCGAAGGCACTAATCCAGCCCCAATAGATAACTTACACACCTGCATAGAAGAACAGGAATATCGCGAGTGCAGTGTCAAATGCCGGTGGGATTGGCTTGTCAGTAACCACTATATCTTCTTCCTCGATATCGATCTAAACTGTCGATGTCCTTTCGCTTGGAGGATGATCGTAGAAGAGCAGCAACAAAGTGAGTACCAACGCGAGTGCAGGGTACAACTTGAATGCTAGAGGCCCGACCCACGAGATACATAACGGTGAGAGAAAAGCACCTATTCCAAAAGTCATATGTAGAGCTTTGATCCAAGCCTCCGTACTCGTTTTATTCATGATGCGAATGAGTGCCACAGTGGCTAGAATGTTGATAACCATGATAGTCATGCCGACGAGGAACATTGTCAGAGAGAACACCACGATGCTGAGAGTGTCAGCCAGCACCACCGAACATATTCCCAAGAGTGCACAGCACAAGCACACTATCTTATTCAGCTTTAGGTAGTGCTCCATGTAGGGTACCACATATGATCCCAGCAGCCCACCGATACCCTTCAACATAAAGGCCACTCCAAAATCGGTCTCCTTGATCTTCATTTCCGCCGCTTTGATTGGAATGACTGGTCCCATGCCACCACCAATAAACCCAAACAGCAGGAAAGAACAACAGTACGTGAAGCTGAGTTGAAGTGCAGAAGGACGAATCGACCAAGGCAGCATTAATTTGGATTATCAAGCTGCGTCGCAATTTCACATCTAATTACGGGTGAGTTGCCTTCGGTATTGAGATGTGGGTGATGATTCCTGTTCGCAGCAGCTCGAAGACGATCAGCGAGTTATATTTTATTCGGAGTAATGAAACACGAATAGCAGGTGGCAGCCAACAGGAAGACCCTGGCAGTGCTCAGCCGCATCACTAGCCTCCCTGAGCCACCACAGGAAGAACCTTTCCCAAGGATGCAACGCAGCCGCAAGGTATGCAGCACCTACGAACTCACCCCAGAGAAGTACTGTGCATGTTAGTTAGCTTGCTCGGTGATACTTGGAACCCGCAACACCTGGATAAGTTACTGAAGGCGACGAGCTCCAACAATTCATTTGCCAGTAAGTCTAAACGCACACGCAAGCTGGAACCATATTTGATGGAGGGTGAAGGTAAGAATGCCTGTAAGTATGGCTATACTAATGTGTTTCCGTTGATCGGGCAGTAGCGCACGCGAACCATCGAACTCACAGCCAACACGATGAGCGTTAGGGAACCCAAGCTAGTGGTTGACTTGACTGCCGCGAGTTAAGATCTACTCGTACCCAAACAGCGTCTTGAAAAAATGCGAGAGCTGCGTAACGAGATCGACCAGTACCACAAGGCTCATGACTCTGCTCTCCAGAGCAAGAGACTGAAACAGATACTCGAATGCAGCTTTCGGCATGGGGCTTCAGGTTATGAGAACCCCGAATCACCAGAGAGGGTATTTTCTGAAAAACCCGCTGTAGAGGTACCTCATTGATATGATGCAGCCAACCCTGCACATTTAACGAAGAAGGCGTGCCAATCTTGACTACGAACACTATAAAAAAAGCACCATATTCGGTGGTGGAGACGCCAAGAGTTACTAACTTAGTGCAGACATGAAACATAAACGGCATAACCTAGCCCCGAGCGTCTCCACAATTGAGCGTCCACGCCGCGAGTCCGTCAGGATGTTCGACCGCCCACAGCGTGCCTACAACATCTTGAACCTCGCCCAACAGTCTTGATTAATATTGCTATCAACTCGCTTTACCCTTCTCTATTAATACAAACCATGATCCGAGAATACGACTACCTGTTCAAGATCGTCATAGTCGGCAATAGCTCGGTGGGCAAATCATCGATTCTGCGTCGCTTTGCCGATGACTCCTTCCAGGAGAGTTACCTGGCCACGATTGGTGTTGACTTCCGGTTCAAGTATCGATGGCATGGCTATGGTAGATCACTGCCCATCGACGGCAACATCGTCAAGCTGCAGATTTGGGATACCGCTGGTCAATAACGCTTCCGTACCATCACATCGGCCTACTACAAGGGTGCGCATGGGATCTTCGCAGTGTATGACATCACAAACGAGGCGAGCTTTGCCGATCTCGATAACTTCTGGTTCAATGAGGTAGCCACCACTTCTTAAGGAAGATAGAAAAGTTTGCTGAGCCGAACGTTCTGATGTGTGCGCTAGGCAACAAATCCGATAGTTAGTTGCGGAAAGTGTAGACTACAAAACTGGAGGAATTTGCAGCACGTCGGAAGATACCCGCATTGGAGGTGAGTGCTCGCAACGGCGACAATATCTACCAAGCTTTCATGAACATGGCAAGGGAACTGATTAAGCTACACCCGAAGGTGGACAAACAGTAGCCAGCCAATAAGGTCATTGAGAACATCAAGAAGAAGAAGAACGAGTTCAAGCTGAAGTCGGGAGCTGACGCTGTCGAGCCCAAAGAGAAGAAGTGTTGCTGAGTAGCTGTAAGAATTAATCAGTCGCAGCAGTTTAAATCAACGGTCGGTCATGCCCATTGGGGCTATTACTAGTTGAGGTCGGACTGGCTATTATTGTGCCAACCACTGAACCTGCCTGGAGACTCCAATGGTCTGCAGGGTTCATGTCGCTGATAAGCAGTCTACTACTCATCGGCTTTACAGCTTTCTGTGGGCATCTTCTGGTACTTGTTTTTACAGCCATGCTTATGTTTTTGTTGCCTGACTTCCATCGATGCTTTCTTGGGAGGAAGGATGTTGCTTAGGTTGCTATACTGTTGTTCCTTGCGGTTTGCTCGGTAGCATCTAACAAGCTTCGGCAACAAGTTCAAACACAAGGGTCGCTAGTGAATGCGCTTCACAGATGAATTTCTGAGGAGGAAGTACCTGCTAACCCGCAACTCTGCATTTTACTTTGTTTGTTAGGGGTGATCGATGCTCCAGCTTGCATGATCGCTGCGGCTGATACTTTGCATCTGTGATTGGTACTTGCGACTGGCACGGAAGGTACCCTTGATGGTCGATACAAGCTGTGGCTGGCTTCGAGTTGGTTGCAGATGAGTATCGTAGGTGTCCTTCAGCATGCGTAGGATCTCTCCGGAGGTCATCAGGGCACAGTTGGCTGGTGGAACTGCCAGTAACCTCGGGTATTCCAAACTAGTGAGGCGCAGGTTTGACGGACCATGATAGAGAAAGCTTGGCTTCATCCACGGAAAAATCGAAAGCTGTGGCTGATTTAATCGAAGGGTAAGTTATGCTCTTGATAAAAAGACCTGGTTGGATGGAGATCCTTGGGCTTACCTGAGTTCATTCTTGACAGTGTTGGCGTGGTGGTGATGTCACACTACCATCATGTCATCAATGCCTCCGAAAAGTCTAATAATATTTGGCAAACAGCACCACCACATCGAGAATTATATTACGTCAGCGAACTGTCATTCGATTGAAGACTAATGTAAAAGACAGCTAACATACAACAGCGCGCCTCCGGGCCAACCCTGAAGGTGATCGACGGCAAGTACATAATAAAGAAGGAGGAACTGGGGAGGGGTAGCTTTGCCATTACCCATCTCACCGTGCTCGAGCCGAACACCCTTTTGGCGTGCAAGATGATATGCAAGCAGAAGATGCTCGAGAAGGTAGCACCAATGCCGAACGTAGATTCAAGTGGCTGAGAACAAGGAAGCACGACGCAACTACATCATAAATAGCATCAAGAACGAAGTGAATACCTGGAAGCTGTTGGATCATCCCAATGTTGTCAAGTTCTACGATTTTTCGGAAACCAGCAACAACATCTACTTCTTCAGTGAGTACTGTGAGCAGGGGTAGTCACCATCCCTAACTTAGCGACTTGAACACGATGATTAGTAAGCAGGGACGAATTCCTGAAAAACAAGCACTGCGCATCTTCCGTGATATCGTTGCTGCCTGTTCCTTTCTGTACGACCGCAACATCTTTCACAGGGATCTCAAGCCGGAGAATATCCTGCTGAGCAACGGCATCGCAAAGATCAGCGATTTCGGATTTGCAAAGGCCATTGAGGAGGCTGAGAAGAAGGATAACCCAACTGTACAGACCAGCATCGGCACACCATTCTACATGTCGCCGGAGATCCTCAACAACGAGCCATACAGTATCAAATGTGACGTGTGGAGTTTAGGAGTGACTATCTACAAGATGCTGTACGGAATGTGTCCGTGGTCGGCACATAACCTCCTCGAGCTGGTTAAGATGGTCAAGAAAAAGGTGTAGTTTCCCAAGAACGATCAGGTATCCACAGAGCTGAAGGTCCTGATCAGCCGCATGCTTATTCCTAATGAAGCCAACCGTATCAGCATAAAGGAGCTGGAGAAGGAAGTCAATGCACTCTGCCAGCGCACCTTCGGGATGGACATCGAGTGATGTGATAGCACTTTCGTGATAGCATCTCCAACTTTTTACGGAACTCTTGGAATGGACTATCACTGTATCCTCGCGAAGTAAATGCTTGTGCTGACCCTCTCATAGTCGTTGCTCGAGTACTTCCGGTAAAGTGGGTAGTTCATATTCCGGCAATTTACGGCGAGCGAGTGCAACTGAGTTGCAATTTCCTTGACTTTTTCCTTGCTGTGCAGTTCTAGCATATTCTTCCACTAGCCCTGGTTGCCTCGGAAAAGGTGTATCAGAAAGTCAACGGCCAGCGCAATCAAGGAGAACGGTTGACCCGAAAGCGAATAGTCGCGGAGGTAGATCTCCAGTAGGTACTGAGCTTGCATGCTCTCCTGAATATCCCCAAGACAGTACCTCATTCGACATGTTTTTGGTACTGTGAAGGTACGCCAAATAGCCGTAAGGCGACACCTTTTCGAATCTGCCCTTGAACGCGTTGATGATCCTCCGTTCCTCCTTGAAGATCAATTTGAGGTCGGCTGGATCGTCGCTATCGAATACATCGACTGTCCTCTACGTTTAGAAGGTTTGGTACAGGTGGATAGATCTCTTCGATCTTCATTGCCAGGAACGCGATGGCTTGGATCGCGAGTGCTAGTTCATTTCCATCATGGATGGTCACCATAGTGGTGTATCGGTCAAAAAGGCTGACCGACAGCAGCAAGGTTGGGAACCTCAATCCAAACTCCATATGGAGCTTGCTGAAGTGATCGACGGCCATATTTCGATGGTGAAGTCGGAAGAAGCTTCCTCTGTTAGGACTCTCCAGACTCCTAGCGATGTAGCGGTGCTGAATTCAATTCACATGTACTTCGATCGATTTGTATCGAGCAATAGAACCTTTCAGAATAAGCTGGTCGTTTTTGGAGGCCATTGATTCTTCCTAAACTGCTTGTTCTGCAGGTTAGCTTTGACTGCTACCACCCGTAACCCTTGGAAGTGTATTAGCGATGTTGAGGTTTTCATCATTCTATGATGCTGCCAAAAAGGTGGGCATGTCATTGCCGTTTTCGTGTTGTGAGTGGTTAGGCTTCATCACAGGGTTGGTGGCTTCAGTCCAGTTGTCCTCCTTGAAAGGGTCGGTGATGTTGCGCATCTGGTCCATGTTGCCAATTTATTGAGATCTACAATTTATAGGGATTAGGCTCCAGGTTAAATAGAGGTGACTAACGGTTTTTACTAATTTCACCAGAGGAGCAGCGAGAAGCCACACTGCCAAGCTATTCACCCTAGTAGTGCAAGGATCGAATAACATCCCATACTGCACTGACCAAAGAGAAGAACATAAATTCATTTGGAAAGAAAATTGGTAGAGCTGTGCAGGATGCAGGTTCCTCAGCTGCGACTTCTTGTCCGTTGCACAATAGAAACCGCAAACAAATTTAATAATCCGAGGAGTGGAGCCACTGAAAACGTCCTAACGGAAACGAAAAAATGAATTGGAGGAGAGTTAGTTCTTTCCAAATTATGAAGGATAAGAGGTCGGGATTATTCAGTGGGGAATGTTGGGTCCGGAGTGGCTATAAGTGCCGGCCCGAGCCTCAATATTAAATAATTTGAAATATCCATGAACGCCCTCACCAAGCTATTCTTGCTGGTCGTTGCCCTTCTGTGCCTGTTCGTCAGCGTCGAGGCCAAGGCTAAGGCTGCTCCCGTTAAGTCTGTTAAGAAGACTGTCACTGCCGCTAAGGGTAAGAAGAAAGTCGAGTCTGAGGAAGAGGAGGAGGACGACGAGGACGAGGATGATGACGAAGACGATGATGATGAGGATGATGACGATGAGGACGATGATGACTGCGATTCCTCTTCCGATTCCAGCTCTTCATCCAGCAGCAGCTGCAACTGCGACGATGATGATGATGAGGACGACGATGATGAGGACGATGACGATGAGGACGACGACGAGGACGAGGAAGAGGAGGAGGAAGAGGAGTCTGAGGAGGAGCCCCCCAAGAAGACCAAGGCCACCAAGAAGAAGTGATCTTGTATCCGTCCACCCAACGAATCTTCGTTATCCTATCAACTTATAAAGCAACCGTTCCGGAAAGTTCTATGAGTATCCTCCAGCATTTCAATACATAAACAGGGAGCAGCAAACAAATCAGTGGGCAGCTTCAGGCAAAGCTTCCACCTTCGGTCGAGAGGCCAAAATCTTCTGCACTCGATAGCTCCTCACTACTTTCTCGTAAAGATTGCGGCTGTCAGTACGGACCGTGGCGATCATCTGCTTGGGCTTATCGCACACTTGGCTCACGCTTTCCTTTACGAGATCCTTCAAAAGGCCCCAGTTCTTCAGAAGAGTCGCTTGATCGAGTTTGATACGGAGGCATCCGTCAACCACCTTAAACGCAGACTCCTTCAGATCAATTGCCCGAGTAATAATGCTTTGCTTCATAAACTCAGCATCAGTACACCGCTTGACATTGAAGATGAAACCATCCTTGGTCCTTCTGAAGTTAACCTTGAGAGCGCGCAGCTGATCATCAATCCATTCACCCACCAAATCTTGAACAACGGTACTAATAACTCGAGCCTCAAGCCAAAGGTTTCCGGAAGCAGTCAGTAGAAGTTGTGGGTAGTCCAGTGTGAGCGCAGTTGCAGCAAATCGTCCAAGTTCAGAAGCAACTCGTTTCACCACAAGTTGGTTCAGCTTTCTAGACTTTCGAACCAGGCGGTTCAGGCGAGTTTCCGGCTCGGCCTTTCTTACAACCACTGGTTTGGAGCTGGGTGCCTCTTGATCCTCAAGTTTATTGATGTAAGTGTTCAGCCTATCTTCAATTTCATTGAGCACTCGTTGTGTCAAGCCATTGGCGTAGTTCCTCACGGCTTTGATATCAACCACTCCCTTCTTTAGTTTAGTGGATGCAGTCGCCACCACCTTATCACAACCCTAGATAACCCCGTTGATTCTGTTTTCCAGCCTCTCGATGGTTTGATTTTCGACTTCGGGTAGGTAGCCTCGAACCTTCTTGTACAGACCCTGAATGGGTCCATCAATTTCAGGATTGTGTACGAGCTCGCTGGTGACTGTTGCCATTGAAGTTGAAATGCTATTCTAATGATAACCGGCAACACCTCGTCAGCATTTAATTACGCAATGATGTAATGCTTCGATGATGTAATTAGTTTCGCTGTGATGCGTTTTCGTTTGGAAGCGAAGCTAAATGTGACGGCAAGGTTGATGGCGTAACGATACCAACAACAACGAGTGATAGTAAATGCGAATGCTCCAGAAATGGTGTGAAGATGACAGTGTGCAATCATGGGCAGGAGGAATCGTCCAAAGATGGTTCGCGGTGGCTGCCAGGTACCACACTGCTGATGTCCAGGCTATCGTTTTCTGGAACCTGTAGTTCACCTGCGGAAGAGAGGCTGTTATCCGGCGCAGGATAACGTTAGCACTACTCTTCGGGTGGTACCTACTCTCCCGGAACGATAAGTTCGGCCTGGTCTGCTCGATTCAACCGGTACTTCGGTTTGCTGGTATTAGCACGGTTAAGTACAAGACGAAAGGCGGGATTTTTTGGTGTACCACGGTCGGTGCAGGCAGCGAAGCAACTTGAGTTGGTATAGGACATTATTCCGCTTCAAAAGGTTGCGTGCCACGCTCCTTTTCCTTCTGCTTGCGTTTTGATTTGTCAGCCTTCAGGTCCTTCTTGTTTGCTACCGTCCTTCTCATGTCCTGCTCTTGTGGAAAGCCCAGTTAGTCATCAAGATAGCATTCGTCATCGGCACTATCCTCGATGTCTTCACCAATATTGAACTCAAACACCTTGCGCTTGCCTCCTTGCCCATGAGCTCTAAGAAAATCTTCAGTCGTGATCACAGGTTCCACCCGTTCTATGTTGTTCCACTTGTTATCCCGTTCAAAGTCGAAAGGCCGCCCGCGCATCTTGAAGTGTATAATTGCGAGTAGTCAAACCAAGTAAAATCAAAGCATCAGCTAAAGCTTAGTCGAATACGATTGAGCCGCTACTGTACCAGCTTCATGAAATCACGAGAGTTGATATCTGGACTATTCAATGGGTTCGTCCGGCGTAGTTGCTTACTCTCGCGAAGTTCGAAGCTGTGGTACCGGCTGGTTGAGCGTACATTGCTATGGTCGAGGGTGTTATAGCGCAGCTTCTCTCTCTGCGCTGCTAGCGAATCATGCCGACGATGGTTATTTGTGCGACGGAGTCTCAGGAAGTTGAACTCTTCACTATCCGAACTGTATATTGCTTAAAATGCTTGACGGTTGCTCGTTTGACGATTGCGATCGCCTCCGCCAAGCTCCTTACATAAAATTGGCAGGGTTGCTTTCAGCTAATACTTCCTAAAGATTTATTGGTTGGGAGACTGCGCGAGTTGCTTTTTTGTAATCCTTTCCGCAATGCTTCTTCGAGGTGGCTCGCTGGTGGATGTTGGCTGTGCTGCCTGCCGTCGATGTTCCTTCACCCAATCGTTGCGGTTGTCGTCCTCTTAGCCAAACAGTGTTTTGCGAAAGAAGTTGCTGGATGTAATCATGAATCAGCAATAATAAAACTTTGGGTGGATCAGCTTCATGGAGCAGGCATTTCCCGTCTTGAATTGATCTCAGTATGAAATTATCGATATCGAAGGGAACATTAAGAAGGACAGCAACCGGCTTGATAGAGGATCTCTGTATCTTGGTTATTCTAGGTATTTACTACAGTCCAAACATGCATGGTCCTGACGAGAGTCGAATGCTACAATGGGTGGACTTTCCTTGTTGGCCTTGAATACTGTTTCTTAAAGCTGCTCATAATACTGGTCTTCGGTGGATGCATAAACAGGTGTCTGAATTTCATTGTATTGCGCAACGAGGGCCGGTAGATTGATCAATGGTGCTTTTGATGCTCCTGTCATAGCCAAGTCATAGCGAATTCTCCCATTTTATGACTGATTCGATTCGGTTAGCTAATTCTGAACTCAATATCAATGTCAATAGGCTTTCGTCGACGTATTCATATGCTCAATTGGAAGTGTGTGAATTTGCCGTTGGAAAGCTACCATACAATAATTCCATGAACTTCTAAATAAGTCTGCAGGACTTGAGCAGCATATTCACCCTATACCAGGACAAGTCGGAGGAAAGTCGGGGAGCTGAACTCAAATTTGTCGAGAAGCAAGGAGGTAACAAGTACCTACTCCACGGTATTCTTCACTATTTAAGTAGGATTGTTCAGCAATGCGAACAAGGGCATTCGAAAAAGCTCTATTGAGGAAAGGATAGGATACTACGGCTCAAATGCACAATCGCCTCGGCTTGCTAAATCCTTTTGGAGGTTAGTGTGGGAAGCGCTATCGGATTTCACACTTCGCATCCTCGTGGTGGCAGCAGTGTTGTCAATTATAATGGAAGAGGCTTTGGCTGACGACGAACATCGTAAGACTAGCTGGATCGAAGGCATTTCGATACTGCTCGCTGTAGCCATTTGTGCTTTGGTCACTGCTGTCAACAACTATCAAAAGGAGAAGCAATTTCTAAAACTCAACGAAATTTCGGAGGACAGAAAGGTGTATAGTGTGATTCGTGAGAGCGAAACTTTAACAGTCAACCAAAGCGAGTTAGTGACAGGCGATGTTCTGATTATAAGGGAGGGCAGCGAGGTGCCAGTCGATGGATGGTTGCTGTAAGCTGCAGAAGTGTACGTCGATGAAAGCAGTATGACTGGAGAAAGTGAGCCAGTTGCCAAAGCAACTCTTGACGACTGCCTGGCAGCTATGAAGAAGTCAACGAAGCAAGATTTATCTTCTCCTGCGCTTATGAGTGGCACCCGGATAGTCTCCGGCGAAGGCAAAATGGTGTGTTTGGTTGTCGGGTCTAATAGTTGTATCGGTCGAATTCGTAGTTTGGTCGAGGAACGAAGGTAAACGCAGACACCACTTCAACTTAAGCTTGAGGCATTAGCTACAGACATCGGTAAGTTTGGTCTCTATTCGGCAGTAGTGATAGTCGTTATCTTGCTGATTAGGTTTGCAGTGGAGAGGGTTGTGGAGCATAGTTGGGTTAGTTCTAAGCACCTTCCGCAGCTCATCGATTTCTTACTGCTTGGTATTACAGTAGTAGTCGTTGCAATCCCCGAAGGACTACCGCTAGCAGTAACACTAACCTTAGCCTACTCAGTCAAGAAAATGCTGATGGACAACAACCTTGTTAGGAGGATGGAGGCGTGCTAGACAATGGGTGGTGCCAGTGTCATTTGTTCCGACAAAACCGGCACCCTAACGATGAACAAAATGAGTGTCACAGTATGGTGGAATGATGGGCTGCATGATGTCCAACCCTACTCTGAATCTCGACTGGACTACTACAAATTTATGCATGAATAGTTTCAGGAAATGCTGCAGATAAATCTGTTTGTAAATAGTTCGGCAGAGCTGCGTCCGGAACCGCTGGGTAGTAACACTGAAATTGCGTTGATGATGTTCGGTGAGCGCATAGGTGGGAAGTACGGTAAGTTTCGCGATGAATTTCCAATACTGAAAAAATACCCTTTCAATAGCACACGTAAACGTATGAGCATACTGACAGAAGTGAGGAATTGCAAGTGTCTGTTCACCAAAGGAGCCTCTGAGATCATTTTGGGGAAATGTACTGCATGGTTGAACTGTAAGACCATGCAAACAATGCAAATTGACTCGTCAATTCGAACCAACTTGGAGGAGACCATCACTAAAATGGCCGAAAAGGGGTTGAGGACAATTGTTCTTGCCTATCGCAAGATAGCGCCCAACGACGATATCAACTCAAAGCTCGAAGGAGGTGTATTCAAAGTATAGAGCGAGGAAATGGTGTTGATGGTAGTGTTCGGAGTTAAGGATTTGCCAAGGGAAGAAGTGCCAGAGGCTATTGTTCAGTGCCGTCGAGCAGGCATCAAGGTGAAGATGATCACGGGAGATAACCTGATCACAGCGACGGCAATTGCTAAAGAAATAGGCATAATTCAACCTCATAGACCTTCATTATGCTTGGAGGGTCCCTAATTTAACCGGATAATCGGTGGAGTCGTGTGCTCGTTATGCCGAACTGAGAAATGCGACTGCTCGACAGACAGCAATGACAAAACACGCCCTTTACGCAAGGACGTAATCAAGAACGAAGAGGATTTCGATAGAGTTCTAAAGAATTTAGATGTGCTGGCTCGTTCTCGCCCAGAAGATAAATACGCGTTGGTTACTGGGCTAATAAATAAGGGGATAGTTGTGGCAGTCACTGGCGACGGAACCAATGATGCTCCTGCACTGAAAAAGGCTGATGTAGGGTTTGCCATGGGTCGATCGGGAACTGAAATTGCCCGTGAAGCTTCTTCAATCGTGTTGTTGGATGATAACTTCAACTCAATTGTAAAGGCTGTGCTTTGGGGGAGAAACATCTATGACTCCATAAAGAAGTTCATTCAGTTTCAAATAACTGTCAATATCGTTGCAGTGGCAACTACCCTCATCGGTGCGATAGTCCTGCGCCAGGATATTCTCACTCCTATTCAAATGCTCTGGCTGAATATGATCATGGATACTCTCGCTTCACTGGCACTTGCTACTGAGATTCCTCACGAATCCCTTCTAGATCGAAAGCCACATAATCGTGAGGAATACATCATTACCAAACGAATGTGGAAACATATAGTTACTCAGTCACTTTACCAGCTGTTGGTAGTCATGCTCATCGTGTTCCTCGGAGAATGGTTCATACCTGAATCACCCGACCAGTTCGATGACTTGCTCGGTTCTGATAACCTACAACTCAAGTATAATGCTGGTGTGGTTGATGGTGGTCATGTCGTTAATGGGCGCCTATACTCAATACTAAGCAGCACTCCACAGTACAAGACAACATTGGATCAGTACGGTGTGCCCTCTCGTCACTTCACTGTGGTCTTCAATAGTTTTGTGATGATGCAGGTCTTCAATTTCTTTAACTGTCGTAAACTGTATGATGAGTTGAATGTGCTGGAAGGTCTCACCAAGAATTGGTTGTTCTTGCTTGTCGTTCTCCTCATAGTGTGTCTACAAATTGTTATTGTTACGTTCGGGTCTGTTGCGTTCTCCCTTTATAGCTACTACGGACTCACACTTACACAGTGGTTCATCTGCGTAATATTTCGACCTATGTAGATTGGCTTTGGTTCTGGAGGACTCGCAGTTTCGCTCCTCACCAAGCTCGTTCCGGAAACGGAGATGTGCATGGATCGTGTAGACTCCGAAGCATCAAACTGCCGTATCAACCGATCCTACCTATTAGCCTTACGCCCACGTGAAAAGCCTGAGGAAAAGAACTCAAGCTCTGAATCCGAGGAGTAGCAACAACCAGCAAAGAAATGAGACTTGATTGACGATATCATCCGATGCGCAGCTGACTGAAATCGCAAGGCGAGCAGCGACGGATCCCTCTGCGTGTGAATCTACTATCACTGAATTCCTTGACGATTGTTTCGTAGGGTTACTTCTATTCGTGTGGCCAAAGCGTTTCCTTCATACCTGAACGATTGCGCGATGAATGACTCGTTTTTCTCAGCTCCCTATCAGTTGGATTTCGGAACCTTATGTCGATGGTAGCGGCATTGTACAGCACGGGGAGATTGCCCATCAACATTGTTGCTCTCTTGCGGAAGTTTGTTGGTTGGAGCGTACAGCTTGGCACGCTCTCCACTAACTACGTAGAATCGTTGAGCTTGGGTAGCCTTCGGTAGTCTATTGGTCGTTGGCTGAGACCGCTGGTACCGATGAAACGATGAGCAGCACTGGTGATAGTTTCGCACTTTAATAGTATCTCGGGGGTGAGTGGCTACAGGCTATCTTCATGACGGCTTCGATCCTCCGATAGGCTTCGCCCATTATTGCGGTAGGCTATAATCCTTCGGCGTTGGACATGTTTGCGCTCGACTTCCATTTCAAACTTGAAGTCCCTTGGCTCAACCACCCTCATCCCTAAGGTTATTTTATTAGGTAGAGATTAATTTTGTAGCTGGAGGTCAAAAGCGCATTACAGTGCCACCCATTGATCTAATCTACCAGTAGCTATCGGAGGGAAGCTCTTTGTTCGTAGATTTCTGCATCTATCAATAATAAAGTTAAATTGAAGTGGTGATGGGAAACTGTGTGCCAAGTCAATGTCGGAAGTGTCTAGGAGGGAAGAGCGTGGACCAGAGTTCGTGTGGGAAGTATCTTCCTGGGCAGTTAGGTCTGGACAGTAGCCAAACTCTGAGAAGCAGCATCCATAGTTACGATTCATCGCAGGCAGGACAATATATCAATCTGCGTATCCTTGATATTGAACCCAACTTCTCAAGCTACTACAACAGTAGGGTACTTGGCTGAAACTCAGCAAACTTGACCTGAATGTTTATGTTCGATATTGTTCTGAGGTTAGCGTAGGCTCTATTAAGACCTTTGTCAATTGGATGGGAGACCAGTTAAAGCAAGAACTGAGGGGAGGTCAGCACCAACCAGCAATTGCGAACCCATATCTGAACTGTCAGTAAAGTTTAATCGTAAGTGCTAGACTAGGCAAATCAAGTCTGTTTAACTTAGCCGTGTACCCATTCTCCTCGAAGTTCCTTGCCATTGCTAAGCCTCAGTAACCCCATACCATGTTTTTGACCGTTGCTCCACTCGCCATCGTAAATACGACCGTCTCTCCAGATAAACTTCCCATGGCCTTGCTTCTTTCCTTGCTAGTAGCGGCCTTCATATCTATTACCGTCGGGCCACTTAAACACTCCGTAGCCATTCATCTTGCCTTCCACCCAATCTCCTTCGTAGCTTTTTCCATCGGCCCACATATAAGTCCCTTGAGAGGAGAACATGTTGTTGCTAAATTTTCCTTGATAGGTGCTCCCGTCGGGTTGTGTATACTTACCCGTTCCGTGTTTGAGCCCATTCAGCAGTTCTCCTTCATACCGTGCTCCTGTTTTCCAACTCTCGACCCCTCGACCGTTAGGCATATCTTTTTTCCACTCGCCATTATAGCGGTAGCCCACCTCGTCGTTTTCGAAGACTCCAGACCCTTCTGCCTGGTTGTTTTAAATCTCCCCCTAATAAAACGATCCATTTGTGTAGATGTAGCGTCCCTCTCCATACGCATGCCCATTCTTGAAAGTACCAAAGTACAAGGAAGAGTCTGGAAAGTACATCTTCCCAAAGCCATGCGGTTGTCCGTTCTTCCATTCTCCGACGTAAACGGTTCCTGATTGGTTCACCTCGTATGGTGGATGCAACATCCCCTTCTCATAAGAACGCCTTGGCACGAAACTTCCAAGCTTGACCATCCTGTCTCTTACGAAGACTGATGTTATTGGTGGTTCAGATGCCCTGCGAAACTTTGTGTCAATTTCCTCAACCGCCGATGTTATCTTCGAGCGCTACATGAGTCACCACCTACCGGAGACAGTACCATCGTTGGCTGAAGTGTTCCATTGTCGTAGTAAGCTCGCTGGATATTTTCGTCGGCGCAGCAACCGGGGGTTTGTCCCATTTCTTACTCGTATTATATAAACAGCTAGGCTTCACATATAGATCTCATCCACGTTCTTTAAAGCCTTAGCATTGACGGGTTGTGGAGTGTCCCTTGAGCTTTGTTGTCGGGACCCGTAAGCTGGCTTGCCGGCTATTGGCTGGTCGTTGAACTGTTGCAACTGTAATTGCGTCTGCGGATCAGGTGAGCCGACATAACGTTTTTGAAAGTCCTCTTTCGATAGTTTTGGGTACTTCTTGATGTACTCCTCATACTCCTTGGGCTTGAGACTGATAATGTTGAACTACTTCTACTGCTTGCGGTAGATGTCTTTTTCGTTGAGAGGGAGATGCACTCCAACGTCCCTTAAGGTGCTATCACCGACGCCAGAGAGTCGAGAACGTGCTAACCTCACAAAATTTCAACCTCTTTGCTGGGGC
>ERZ724508.265-NODE-265-length-38370-cov-5.056323_pt1 | contig 38370 bp, 57 predicted proteins | sample MGYA00376041_ERZ724508 | MGnify/ENA primary metagenome ERZ724508 (study PRJEB28724, sample SAMN07190887) | wastewater metagenome | isolation source: effluent of sewage treatment plant in Hong Hong | place: USA: Christiansburg, Virginia | collected 2016-03-01 ...
CCTGTAGATCTCCATAGCTTCCAGCAGGTCAGTCAGGTAAGTCAGTTGATGTTAGCTGTAGCATCGGTCGATCGATGTTGTTGTTAGCTGCGTCAACTGCTTATCCTCGGGATGTTCTGCTCGAGAGTTTGAGGGAATTTGCCTTTTAAAGGCGAAGTTGTAGAGTGCTCGGTAGGCCTTATGCTTGAGTTAGCAACCAGGGGGCATGGCCAATATACTCCCCAACTAGTTACACTGAATGCGAAGCATCTCATCAACGTGAGTGATTCGACTGATAATCACTTGGCAACCTTCCCGAAAGACCTTGGAAGGTTGTATATCGAAGTGAAAGGTATTGCCATAGCCATCTATTAACTCATATTGTTTGAGTCCCATAGTCTAGGAGTCCTTCACAGCTCTAATAGCAAGCAGCATGGAAAACGGAGCCAAAGAGACAATGTTAGCAGACCGAGCCTTGATTCCCAAAGACGGGGTATACAGTTGCAGTATTTTGCTCAGAAACCAACGCTGGAGGGTCTGCACACGATCAGATTTGTGTGATTATTACCTCTCCTCCCAGCCGAATCTCTGAAATTACGATCCTTGCAGTGAGGGGATGGCTTTCAGATGCTTCCCTTGTGCTTCGAATGAAAACCTTGGCTAAGCGTGCGGTTTACCTATTGAGCTGCAATACTGAGCCGATCTCAAAGAGCGATGCATGCTCAAACGTGTCGCTTATGAGAGTAACACTGCAATAGGGATGCAGCGGCGCATTGACTTGGTTCAGAGATTCATCAATCACCGAGACTGACGAAGCATAAGTTTGATCATCAGATCTGTAGTATGGTTTTGTCCCATCAATCACCAATGCGTATACGGAGAACCGTCGTTGCTACTGCCTTCTGGTCTCCCTCACTGGAGAGTTGGATAAGCAAAGGAGAATCTCCTCTAAGGTGTGTACCTTCTAGGATTCCACTTCTCCTTCGGATTCGGGCTCAAACTACATTAATTATAGCAATTCATTGTTGTATACGACAATCAAGTGGTTGCTCCGAACGAAGCGTATTTCAGCTCGACATCGTGAACGGCTGACTCGACGCTTTGGTTGCCTGACTTGAGGAGTTGGTCTCTCTTGCGCTTGAGTATCTGCACTCTTACGAACCTGTAGATACAGAATAGGAGGATAACTGCTAGCACAACTATAGCGAGAGTAAACAGGGTGCTCCAGAAGCCATTACTTGCGTTTGGCGAGGGTTGGGATTCAGACCCTCCTTATTTTTCTGATGTAGCCGCATCACCACCAGTATTTCTCCACGGGAGTTCTTGCGAATCATAGATGAAGGTATACCTTTCAATCTTGCCTGTGCTGGTATAGATGTCAGCTTCAGCCTTCACGCCAACGAAGAAATTATCTCGATCGCTCTTTGCGAATGCCTTATCTATATCCTCATCGGCAATGACAATGTCGAGCATCTATTAGATCGCCTTGCCTTTCAAGGTGGCGAATTTGGTAACCTCAGCAGATGAAGAGCATTGAATTGCTTCCTTCACCTTCCTGTGTGTATCACTGATGTAGAGGAAGAGGTTGACACTGGTGATATTCAGTTTATTTCTGGCAGTTTGAACCAATGGTCGGATATTGAAAATAGTAGTCTTATCGTGGAACTTGTAGAAGAAATGTGGTGTGCGAATGTTGTAGTATCCGATACCCTCACCTTTGGACTCATCAACATGCATCCACCGGATCTTGGAATTGCCGTCGACGTTGAGATACACTGGCCCGTAGTGTTCTGTCTCGACCAGGTAGTTAGTTCCGAAGCGTCTCCACTGGAGCAGCTCGCTGTCATCTCCTGAGAGGTCTCCAAATTTGTTGGCGAAGAGGACGCTAGTTGAGCCTGAGCATTCAAACACCTCCAGAATAATCTTTCCGTTAGGCGTCAAACTGAAATTTTGGGATTTGGAAACGAGGAAGTTGGAAGATTCAGGCAAGAGAGTGATGCTGCCTACTGGAATAAGCGTCATGGAGAGCAAATCCTTACTTTGCAGGCAGATCGTGTGCACTCCCATCGAAATATTCTCCTTGAACTCTACCAGCATCGTACTTTCCACACTAGTCAGGGTCGGAGCTGTATACTCTTTCTTGTTGCTCTTCAGCTTCAGTTTGATGCCTTGCAGCTTCGCAGCATCAGTATTGGCTCCTGAAAGGATAAACCGAACTGGGCCTGAGGTACTGAAATCATAGCATTCTTCCTCATTGGAGGATAGGAAGACGTATGATGGGATTCCCTGTTTTAGACTTCGTCGATCAATCTGATTCTCGGTGGAGTTGATGAACAACGTGTACATTGTCTCCTTCTCTGCCCGGGCAGTCAGCCGGATTGGCTAGCTCATGAAACGCGACGGTTCAGTACCGGTTTTGTATTGCTTGAAGACCCATAACTCGGACTTATTTTGAGGCTTGAAAGTTCTTGTTTAGTTGTTGTCTTTGGAAGTGGCCAGCAGGGTAAGTTCCCCATGATGCACATCAACACTAATGTTCAGTTCCTTGCTGCCATCGAATATCTTGTAGAGGGTTGGATGGTGTTCACTTACCACATCTGTCAGTGTCCGTTTTGTGGAGAGTGGAATCTCCGTGCCAAGACTGGAAATGATCAGTGATGTCTCAGTATCCTTGAGTGCCTGCACCACGAAGAGGTATAGGCATGAGTTGCAGAAGTTGCTATCCTTCTCAGAGACTATGAGCAGATCCTTGGAGCTGACCCACGGGAAACCATCGACGGAGGTATCATTATCCAGATACTCCAGATACGATGCGTTGGTGACGCTGGCATGAACCACCAACTCCCCATAATTTTCCAACGACATAAGCTTAAATCCACTGCCGACAAGATGCTCGTAGAAGTAGTAGACGGTTTGGCTGGCATTCAACTTGATATCCCTGAATACTCCGTTGTTGATTTCGTAGAGTCGCTTCCCAGTTGAACTCGCACTAATCGTATAGCGGCAGTTCTTCACTGCTTCCACCATAATGCTGTAGCTTCCCTTCTCCCCTTTGAAGACCAGTTCTTCACCATGGGTCTTCTTGATGAAGTGGCTTGCAGAGGCAGGCTTCTCAACTCCCTTGGCGAGGTACATAATTGCGCAGTCGGAGTTCTCGGTTGAAAGTGAGATAATCATGCTGCGGTCAGCACTGGAGAGGTAGTACTCATAGAGTGCCATGGAATGCTTGGGAAGGTACCCAACAGCCTGAGCATGCTCCTTGAGATACCTGACTTCCTGGGTGACCTCTATGATATACTTGCCATGGGTCTCCACATCATTGTTGTTGATAGCCACTGAGATGAGCATGAGACATCTGGTACAGTTGAACTTCGTAAAGTTATCGAGGGTGAGGTACAGAGTATTATACATCGTGTAGTATTCGTTTGTTGAGTTGAAGTTATGGGATTCCTTGGTTGGATACTTCTTGGTCTCGTTCAATTTGTCTAGTAAATCCTCGTCCACAATGTTCACGTAGAACGAATAGTAGCCAGTTTTCCCTTCCACGACGATGGCTGTTGGAATCTTGTTGGTCATATGGAATTTAAAATGTTTGTAGGTGCCCGTTAGGTAGGCACCCTCTATCTTCTGAGCAATTCCATCCAGCAGAGTCACCGATTTGCTCAGGTACTGCATCAGCACCTCAACCTCAGTATCGTTGATGCTGCTGACAATCACAGTCGCCTCGCATGGGCCCACAACAGGGCAGTTTGCTTAGAGTTAATGCTTTCTGAACACCAAGGAGGGCTCGTCGAGAATATAGACGTCGCCTGACCTACCGAAGTGGATAGCAACATGCATCAGATCATACTTCTTACTAGCCAGCTCAACTACGATCTCAATATCGTCCTTGGAGGGCAACACATACTTGACGCATCCGACTGTCCCTTCGTGCTCCATCTTCTTCCTCCAGATATGCCCAACCTTTTGGGAATCACAATTGAAATTGTCAGTATAGCTCACCTTGACGATAACCCTTCGGTTCTGCGGGTTGGTAATACCAATGAACATCGCACCCCGATGAGTGAGATTGTTGCTGCCTTCTTTCACAGTAATGCCACAATTAGGAGAAACTGGTTTCTTATGCTTGGCCGTTGTCGCGCAGTATGTTACTTCAAGTGAGCTATCAAGCACCAACTGGAACTTCTCACTGCTTGGGTGGATTTGAATGATTTCGGTTTCGAATGGCTCGATGCTCAGCTGTTGCAGCACATTCTCGGAAACTATGATGTAGTTGAAATACTCACGACCAGTTGTATCGTTCTTCTACTCTCTCTCCATGGTCAGGCTCAGTACGAAGAGACTGTTCTACTCCCCGTTGGCGATGAGGTATACTGGTTCATCCAGCAACTTGTCCTTGAATACGAGAGCATCATGAACAACGTTAGTTGAGGGAAGTATCAACTACTTTCCACGGGGATCTGCTCGGTAACCCTTTATGACTGTCGCCCCAGAAATCTCTGTGAGACGAACGGTCACAGACTTGACATCTGAAGCGATCTTGCCTAACTTATAGTACTTCTGTTCGCCGAGTGCCAGTCGATCCTTCACAGGGAAATTCTCCCTGAGGGTTCTCACACCGACATGATTGAGATTGGTAATGCTGTAGCGTGCTCGATCAGTACTCGTCCACGTTAGCACCGCCAACACTAGCTTCTTCATTCGAGACATTTCGGGTACAGCCACGAAATCACTGATGCTAACATTAACCTTGTAGAGTGTCGAATTGCGACCGTTAAATGATTCAGTGAAGTTCAGCAGCCGGATATCTTGAGGTTGCTTAAAGTTCCTTGCAAGGTTGGAACTACAATCATTGATATTGGTGCGACAGATGTGGAACACTGGTTCAATAACTCCCGTGAAGTTGTGAACAACGAAATCCAACTACATCGTTTCATTGGATGGTTGGCTCGCTCGTGAGTAGAGTTCCAAGTAGTAGAGGTCTGTCTCGTGACGGAAGATCTCGGATAGCTCTGCAAGCTCCGTCGATAGTTTTAATGGTTTGTTGGGTTATTTCATCGTCGCGGCAATCACAAAGGTCGACTCAACGCTTTGACAAGTGATCTTTAAATAGAGCTTACCAGTGACGTTTCGAAGATGTTCCTTTCCGAACTTGTACTGTTGGTCGCCCATATGACCGAACTCAGTTGAAGTAATCATTGAATTCAGCTTTTCGTCGCTGTAGAAGTTTGATTCGATCTCACCAGTGAACACTGAGATCTTGAAGACGATATCTTGGTTGCCCGTCTTGGAGAGGTTAGCAATATCCAGAAAGTAAGTTCTACCACTCATTGGTCTTAGGTAGTCAAACACTGGCGAAAAGAGGGTGATGTCATGAGGGTGGAAAGTTATTGTTTCTGCTTTCAGCTGCAAAATGTTTTCAGCTGGGCCCTCCACGAGGATTGTCAGAAAGGACTGCTTAAGATCAGATTGTTTAATGAATATTCCCTGGCCATCGTCCCAGAGATGGACAGCTTTGATGTCGTGCTGACTCACAGTAGGGGCCACTTTGCCATAGTTGGCGACCATGTGAATTGGACTGGTGGAGACCAGCATATTCTGAGCGGTGAGCACCACACGTAGCTCTTCAAAAATCTTTCCGTCGAGGTCCAGCGTAAAGACCTTCGCGTAGGCATCATGCTAGAAGTTAAGTAAGACTGTTTTGCCTAAGACGAGTGGAAATGATTCACTCCAATATACCTTGACGTCGTATTCGCATGCCTCCTTACACTTCACATCCACGTACACCTTATCGTTATCGTAAATGCGGGTGCGAAAGATTGAGCATTCATCAACTCCCTTTTCGCTGCAAGTCACGGTGAGTGATTCCTTACCCTGATCGTCCAGCTTGTAAATCTTTATCTCGGTCTCCTCCCAGTTCTTCGAGTTCGTGGGACTTACCACCACGAACAGATTCCAGTCGCCAGCCTTGTATGACTTGGCGATGAGAACCACGTACTTTTTGGTGGCTCCTGCAGTCATGTTATCGACGAGCAGCTTCTCAAGCTCGAGTGTCTTTGCTTCTGGTGGTGCCACAGGATCGTCGGCCTTCACAACTGTCAATGTCAGCACAAGTATGGCCAGGAACGTGACGAATGGCTTTCGAGAATACATAGAGATATTTAATTATGAACACATCCTTCCGAAAAGACTTCTTCACGATGCCGTTTCTGGTGATTTTATTAGGCAGATAATCACGAGTGGCACTTGCCCAAGAGCAACATGCTTCTGGGCATTGTCAATTGAACTTGAATCGAAGAATGCCATAACATTGCTTGTCAGTTCGGGAGGAACTTGAGACTGGATGAGAAGATAAACAAACGATCTGGATGATAAATATTAAATAAATGAGAGCAAGTAGTCCCAAGAGTCCCCTGAATCTCCGAGTTCCAGGAAGTCATCAGATGTAAGGATCGGCTCCACTCATCGGTAATTCATACCATTGCAACCTTTAGAGGTACACCAACCAGATCGGCAAGTATCGAGACATGACAACCCTCATGCTGGCCAACTCGAAGACAAAGGAATTCCAACATTTACGGAGGAGAACACCAGTGCCAGCTACTAAGCACAGTTGGTCACACCAGGAAGCCAGCTGCCTGCTGATGCACTGAACGATGTGCTCTGCTAGGAATATATGCATGACTTCGTGTTTATGCTTCCAGCTTTCCTTCGGCTCAACTGTCAAGGTCTAGTGGACACCAACACCAAACAGAACACCGCTAAAGTTAACCTTATCGTCATCTTTACGGTATGGTACAACCAGCTTCCTGAGGAGCTAGTCGAGCAGCTTGAACGTTCAATTAGACTGGATATTGGCCAGGGACTTCATCTAAACCTGATCCCCGAGCAGTTCATCAGCGAGCCGTCGATGTCACTCAAGGTCGATAATGTCCGCCCAATGAAGCAACTGTGCTATGTAGTACGCGGTGTCTTCGAAGTTGATATGAAGTGCGACCTATACGACTTCCCCTTCGAAGACCTGAAGATAACTATCTCGGTGGGCGTTGGAGCCAACAAATGCAGGTTTCTCGGAAAGGATGCCTACATCTACTTCAATAATCGAGCCTACATAAAGAACGAAGAGAAACTTGTTACGTTATTGACAAGCAAGCGAGAGGACTAAAAGAAGTACCATAAACGAGTCGACAAAGAATTCGAGAGCAAGGTTGACCACCTGCGAATGTTTAATCTGAGCAAGTACCGGCACGACAGCGTCTTCGAGCTGGACTTAGCCTCAACAAAATGCACCATCGAGAAAGGATCCGATAAGGTAAGACTCCCGGACGAAGAATCAAAGCCATACGAAAACGAAAAGATCCATACTGAATACTACCTCAAACAGCTCGGAATAACGCCTGAATCTTGCCAATTTTTGGATAGGCTCAGACCACTGCGTAGCTCCAACCATGTCTCTTACAGCAAAGTCAAGTTCCAAATGAGGCTGTTCAGATACCCTCTGTCCATATTCCTCACCATCATGATTCCAGTCATGTTTCTGTGCTTCATCAACCTTGCTATCTTCCTTCAGGAAAATAATCTGGCAAGCCGTATCGCTTCGATCGTGACAGTCATAGTCGCATACAGTACCTACCTTCCTACGCTGCGTGAAAGAACACCTGAAAGTCATGGAACAACCATGATGGAAATCGTTATGTATTCTGTCATCTTCAGTGGGTTCTTATCGTTCCTCAGAGGTCTCATTGATGCTAACAAGAAAATCAAGGCATATAATTGTTTCGCAGATCCCCTCTTCCTAGCCTGCCTCTTCGCCTACGTGATAATCGTTCTGGGGATGAGCTGGATGTTCATTGTAAATGGAACAAAGATGAGAGAGATCAAGAAATTCAGGAACAATATGGCGTCAAAGAAGGAGGATAAAGATCGGTATGGCTATCGAATTCCGCTTGCTGAGATGAGACATTGGAAAAGTCCCGAACAACTCATTGATAAAAGGAAGAATGAAATAAGTTCCTACGCAAAACTCTTCAAAGAAAACGGTCTCTTCATGAGAATATGGTTGAAGCGATTTGAGACTTACATCGGGAACAATCCAGTTGAAGGTCGGCTGGAAGACATCAACTGGAATCTCAAGCTCAACCTTACGCCGTATTACCGTAAAGTGTTCTCTTCTTTGTCGAAATACTTCGTTCCCATCATGAACTACGAGTTGAAGTTCTATGAGGCTCTCACCCGTTGCAAGCAGGCTTACGCCGGTAGATACAATTTATAAAAGATCGGTAAAGAGATATTGCAGGAGAGAAGACAGTATTTCAAGGCAGTCAACAGCTTTCTCTCCGAATTTCGAGAATATACTCAAATAGGAACTCTTAATCACTAATTCGACATCGTTGTATGTGAAGGTTCGCCGATTGCCTAGGACAACATACCCTTCCTCTAGCCCTGTTTGACTTACTAGTTGGTCCAGGAAATTGCTCAAAGGAAGTTCTCCGAAGAGTGATAATCTTTATCAGTAAATGGGTTATGCAACATGCTAATACAGCATCTAATAATTTGCTGATGGAGAAGAGACTCCAGTAAGCTATGCTTGCCGTCGAATTCAAGCCGGAGGAATGCAATGAGCTGCAAGACAAGCAGCTTTGTCGAATACTTAGTCAAGTTCCTCAACAACGGACGAAAGAGCAGCTTGCCTATATTATGAGATACGTCCGTCGACTCACCCTGTTCAGACAACTGATGCTAGCCAAACCACACAAATACAAGGAGGTTATTGCAGCACTTTCCCCTTATTGGGAGGCTCGTACCTTTCACGTAGGTGATACCATCACCATTACCGGCTCGCTATCGAAATACTTGAACGTGTTGGTACAGGGAAAGGTCCACCTATTTGTACCAAAGTCTGAGCAGTCATACCTGAACAGTGTTAAGCAGCGCAATACTAAAAGTACTTTAGGAAAAACTCAGAGAGAAGAAATTTATCGGAGTTTATACACAAAAAGGAGGAGCTACCTCCAATTAGCCATCACCTCACCATAGAGGAAACCACGAAAATCCTGAAGGAGCGAGGCTTGGTTAATGACTTACTAAATCCACATGCTTACCTGTAGATTTTAGAGGATAGCCTGAAGGTTGGATCCTAGCCACTTCGATGGACATGCAAGGAGAAGTACGACGACTGCACGGCTATATGCGCTGAGCCTTGCGTCTGTCTTGCTATTCGTTGGGAAGTTTATGCAGAGATCGTAGCCTACCGTGAGTACATCAAGAAACGAACGAACATCAGATTGCTCCTGGAGTTCTTCAAAGATTTGAAGTATGAGGACGTGATAAAGTACACAAACGGCTCCTCAACTACGCTATACGAGGATAAAGAGGATATTGTCGTGAAGCGAGGAGAGCTTTATCTGGTGGCAGAGGGTGAAGTGGTCGCAACAATGATTCCCGAGTAGGAAGAGAGGGAGGAAGAGATCCAGCTTATGGTAGCTCCTGCCAGTCGTCGCCAAAAGCCAGTTTGCCGCTGTTACCAAGGATAGCTGATTGGTGGCGAAGAACTTCCGCAATTAAGATTCTTATCTCACGAAAGAACGAAGATTCTTCGGTTGGATCCGCATCTCTTACGTAAGGATATGCAAGAGCATCCATCGCTAGCCTTGCATATCAGACAGATCATTGACACCAGAAGGGAGTTCCTAACAAAAAGCATCTCGCTTTGCCAAAATGCAGCAAAACAACTTTCCATTCAAAAGAGAATGTAGGAGGTGCATGTCACCGAAAGAAGAAACGTAGCCGATCTCAGCGTAATGGAAGCATTGAAATCGCAACCGAAGAACGGCGTCTCCTACAAACAGTTTATCGAGTCTTGCTAGATCACCCGAGTGGAGGGTGAAGTTTCCATAGCAATTCAGCATGGTAAGTCCAAAAGCAAGCATGTTCGATGTCGGAGGCTTGCTGATACCGAAAGCGAGCGTGAAATATTTCTAAAGTTAGGCTTCCTGAACCAAGAACAAATCACCCGTCACAATTCAGAACTGCTACGTCGTCGAGTGTCGAACGGGAATTTAGAGGAATTGAAAGGTTTGGTGGCGCCTCTTGGTGGACGAGGGAAAAGTGTTGCACTGGAACCCCCGAGCTTCCCATCAGTCCATCTCTTCTCAAAACGCTGTTCACTTCGCTTGAAGTGTATCTCGTGATGTTCATCTCTCTCTGTCTGCTGTCGATTTCTCAAGCAACTAGTTTATGTTGTTGAGAAAGCTAATTAATGCTTGTTTTGCTTCTAGATTTTTCAAATTGCATGAGTTACAACTCGCAAGGCCATCAGCATCTTTCCAAAACCGAGAAGGGACCCGCCGCTCGATCTGTCATCCCAAGCTAAATCTGTTTATCGGGATTATTCCTCTTCTTCGCACCGAGACCATACACTCGCCTATGAATTCAATTGAAGTGAGAAACAAGCGGACTTTGAGTTGGATCGGAAAGGTTCTAACCTATGCCATAAATTCTTTTCCTGTATCAACATGTCATTATTTTTAATGAATTTTTGTTGGGCTGAAACAACCCGATCCTTCCCAAACCTCAACTCTGATCTCGAAGAGGCTCGACCAGACATACCACATTTCGGGCCATAGAGTAGCCGATAAGGTCGTTGGAGTGAACTGCCATCCTCCACCAAATTCTCAATAAGCCGAGGAAAGCTGCTAACCGCCAAGTCTCGCTTACCAGAGAAAATCAGCGTGGACGAATGCTGTCGAACCCACAGGAAGAGCAAACCATCATTCCACAAAAAGATGATCATCCACTACTGCCATGAGTCACTTGCTAGCGAGTATGGTGGGATCTCCCATAGAACCACTAGTACTAACACCTGATTCTCTCCATCTCATCATCCGTTAGAGTTGTGCTGGGATGCTCCAATAAAATTATTGAACTGACCGTTGTCAAGGTGGTTCGCATATAAATTTAAAGATTTAAATCTAAGGAACTTCCAATCGTAGAATTTGAAACAGTATCATATTCTTTTGAAGGTTTGGGGTTGTTTTCATATCGGATTTTATCATTCGATTATAAACTATGGACAGTGACACCGATATGTTTGATGATCCCGTGCTTGGATCGGAGAACTACAAGTTCAAGGAGGATGTTGTCGATGAGTTCAGGATCTTCACTGTTCGATCCGAAAGCGAAGAGGTTCCCTCTGAGCACTCAAGCAGCACTACACACGAGATCTCCCCAGAGAAACAACGCAACAATTACTTGAGAGATGTGGTGAAGATCAGCGTTGCTGATGGACTTGACTGTCGCTCCCCTCGGCAAGTTGCTGGAAAGGTAAGGTAGTTGAGCTCCAAGAGTGAAGCCAGACACAATATCAAGCTCCGTGGCCACTACAATACTGAGACACTTTTTGAGGTTGTAAAAGAGATCCAGAGAACCCGAACTCCCCTGACAGTATTCTAAGACGCTTGCTAGAAGCACGATAAGAAGCAGAGCCAGCAAGATCCGGACTCCGTGAATGCTCGCAAGAAGCATTACCAAGAACTTCTGAAGACGGTTGAGCTAATGATGAACTTGGAGGGGGTGGCACCGCTCAAGATCATCAGAAGCTGCCGTTTTAGGAGAACCTGCCGTCCGCCCGGAACAGGTGTCGAGGCCTTTCAACACCTGCCGAAAGCTGAGACAAACATTAAATTATAAGAACGTCATGAATATCGTATTCATGACAGTTCACAAGCAGTTCACAAGCATCACCAGCCTCCCGACCGACACGCGATGAGTTCCCACTTATCGGTACCCTTGGTTTTGATTGCCGGGGGTAACCAATAGATAATGATGATGCCTTGAATAATCAGATTGACTATAAAAGTTAATAGTGAGACAAGCATTCGTCTCGAAATCCTGAAATTGAACAGTGAAAGCAGTCGACAGTCGATTTATATTGTTTCGCTACCTTATAGTCGCTGGAAATATTTCATTTGGCAGGTCCACAATACCGACCAAATCTCAAACCAAACAACATCCTATTCCGTCATTCAACCAATATATTTGTAAGAATTAATCTCCAACTTCAATCACTATGGACACTGAGCCTATCAGCAACGATAATCAGGATGATGCTGTTGCCGGTCAACCGGATAACCCTGAGCCTCAAATACGAAAAGGATCCAACTCAAGTCATTCCAAATCTCGCAAGAGTAGTTCCAACTCAGCCGAGGAAGGGGTCAGGGCTAATCTTCATGAGTAGCTGGCGCATCAGAATCTTGATCAAGAGGAGGTCGAGCGTTTAGGAAACAAAAGTGACACGCTCTGGACAAAATCCACTGAGCAACAAGGTCAATAAAATAGAGAGGAGGCAGCAAAAGAATACCCAGCTCAAGCCGAACCAGCCAATGACGATGCGAGGCACCAAGAGGATGAGTAGCCATCAAACCACTTGTGGGGAACTGGTGTGGTTGAACTTAGCTCGAACATCATTGTTCCCGATGACCCAACGGAGGAGTATCAAGTGTACGGAGATGGCTCAAAAGTGATCGGCTAGCCTCTCAACGACATCGAACATCATCAGCAGCAACATGCTGAGGAAGTTGAGAAGACAGATGCCCATGGGCAACCACAGCCAGCAGTTGAACCTGAAGGACAACAACCAAATGCTGAAAACCATGCGGAAGAGGGTCACCACATAGCTGAACCGGAAGTTACAGTTGACAGCCATCAGCACGAGAATCAAGTGGGAAATTAGCAGCCCGATCAAGTGCAAGCAGATAATGCTGAAGAGGTCGTACCACCCCAACACACCTTCAATGCTCAACCGGAACGAGAAGACAACAAGAAGTCGTTTGACATGTCGTTGGAACCTGAAGATAGAAGACTCCAAGTGGAGCATCACCAGCCTCAGTAAGTCCATTCAAATGTTGAACAACCTGCTGCTCCAGATAATCACGAGGAGGCGCCAATTGTTGCTCCCCGTCATAATTCTACAGGCCCATCCGGTATTACTCATTCCACAGCTCTTCCTAAAAACCCAGTCAGCCAAGATGTTTCATATTAGTCGAAAGTACAGCACACCGAACAGTAACAAGAGCAATTGCTGCGACACGAAGCCGTTGAGGACGAACCGAAGACAACCATTGGCATCAAGGATTCAAAACCACCCAAGAAAGAAAGGAGTAAGGGCAAGGAAACCGAACCATGCAAGTGTTCAGTGATGTGAACCACTAGGATGATGGTGCGTCAGCAATTGAAAATTGTAATTGAGTATAATGGACGATCAGCCGCCACGACCTCCAAAAAAATAACGGATCGCAGCTCGTAAGGTCAAGCTCTCGAAAATGCCTTCCAACCAGAAGCTCGGAGACTCCTCCAGCCTAAACCTCGAGCCACGTGACAAGATTCTGGAGGAAGTTGAGTAAGAACAACAACCACAATAGCCAACCCCAGAGCGCCGCAGAAGGTACTTCCAAACTCCACTTAGGAATAGCCAGGCTGGTTCATAATAGAAGATTTTGGGTCCAACTAATAACAATAGGGAGTAACTCGAGACCAACGCACCACAACCAAATCCATTCAGCCTCGACGACAGTTTAAAGGTTCCCTACGAATTCCTAACGATAAGGTCACCGCCAATCCACACAATCATACTTCCGCACTTCACCTGGAAGTCAATAACGTTCTGGCTGTCAGTTGTCATGCTTACGATGTTTCTGTCCTTGGTGGGAATATATGCCAGCAGAGAAAAGAATGATCTGGCTTGGAGCTGTCTCATGTTCCAGACACAAAACAAGTTCTATCCGAGGCTTCGCTATAACTATCAATTCTGGAGGATATTCGTGAGTAGTCTATTCCATGGAAATATCAGTCATGTGGTGCTTAATCTGTTGGGAATGCAGCTCTACGGGTACTTCTGCTAGTGGTATTTTGGGAGGCTTCGCTATGCTCTCGTAGTTGTCATGGCCATCATCAATTCACATCTGCTAAGCTGCCTGACCAACGCAGTATCTGTGTCATCGACAGCCAGTGGGCTTTTGTATGCTTTTCTTGGGCTCAAAATCATTTTCTTTGTGAAGTACCGGAGCTACAAGCCTCTGGAAAACCGTCGAGCACCTCTCTACTGCCTCTTTGGGCTTATCTTCGCGATGAACCTCGTTGTACTATTCGTAGGGTCTAATGTTGATGTGGGAGGACATGTCGGTACTCTATTATCTTATGTAGGTGGTCTCGTCACTGGCTTAGCATTTGGAGGAATATTCTATCATGATGATCCAAAGACCAAGAAAGAGAAGGCCTTGAAATATTCTATGATGGCCCTTACAATCGTCCTTCCAGTTGCCCTTCTGGGAGCTTGCTTCGGTTTGAACGGCGAATTCTACACCGATCTAAATTCCGCCATTGATGTACTCTGTTGATAGTCTCACAATTCCTCGGCAGTTGATAACATAAAATGTCACTCTTGCGGCGGCCTCTTCTAATTTTTGACATCCATGGTCTTTCCGCTTTCAAAAGCAAGCTTTTGCTCGTCTTTGTCCCAGGTCGCTCGGCTGTACATTCGAATGGATGAGCCTGCACCATTGTCTATCATCTTATCGTCAGGGCACATTCCCTGCATTTGCACTAGATTCATATTCTCGCGACGTTGGCTCTTCTGGATTTAGAGCATAGCCTCCAAAAACTTGATCTTATCGTTCAGCTGAAGTGCATTCTGGTAGGTTTCTGGGAACCGTTGATCGGGCGCCAACAGGAAGTACAGCAGCTCACTGACTTTTTCAGAGACAAACGGCATCGACCACGTAAATACATCCATAAAGTTGGGAAGGAGGTAGGGATGGGGCGTATAATTGTACTGCTGAATATTCATGGTGTTATTCTGAAGTAAGTTGATAATGTACGTTGAACTTGATGATCGCTCCCTTATTGTTGTACGTATCGCAGTAGTTTGGTGCTGAGAAGATTGTTATTACAGTTGGAAAAGGGCTTTTTGCGTTCCATTTGTACATCTTGTAGCCATCGATTTGGGCTTCATGAGCTCGAATGATAGAGATCATTCTGTTCTTTTCCAGAAACGATTTTGCAAGTTCAAAACCAAAGTAGAACGAGCACCCACGAGCATCATTGGGACGGAAACCACCTTCACACTTCCCGTCAGGAGCCTCCACAGGGTCCGACCACATGAGATCGCAGAAGATGCCGCCCCTGGGAATTTCTTTGAACCGGTCGAGCTTATTGATCTCTTCGAGCTTTGTAATTCAAGGGGTACTGTTCGTAGCTCGGGTGAGATTCCTCCGTGAACGCAGAAGAACTTACCGTTGAGAATGCAGCAGAGCGGGAGGGCGTCGAAGAAGCCCATGATGCGCTCGTAGATTTCCTGGTTATACTTGTAGAGACCTGCATAGCCCAGACCAGTTACATTCCGAACGGAAGTTGAAGAAGGTGGTCATCTGTCTGCACTCGTGGTTGCCGCGCAGGAGCATCACGTTGGTCGGGTTGTTTATCTTCAGCGCGAGGAGGAGGAGGAGGCATTCGATAGAGAACGATCCTCTGTCGACGTAATCGCCAAGGAACAGGTATTTGGTGGTCTCGGGTGACCCGCCTACCTCTAATAGCTTCAGAAAGTCGTAATACTGACCGTGAATGTCGCCGACGATGGTTACGGGGTCGCTCATGACGATCGTGTTCGGTTAGTTTCCTATGCTAGAAGCTTACTTTACTTATGATCCAGCCAGCGACGTCGAGCATTTGCACGAGCTCTGCCGTTCCCACCCGACCTTCTCGTTTCAGATGATCGCGCAGCAACTTCCAGTCGATCGTATTGCTTGACAGAAACAGGTTGGAGGAGGTCAGTGGTCGCTGCGGCGGCGCCGGAAGACTCTTCACCACACGGTCACTTTTGGGGTCGATGAGTTCCTCCATATTTACGAGTTTGAATATATACGAAACGCCGATGGTACTGTTTCGCTACTGACGGACATCGTTGCAAATGCCAATTTTATCACAAGTTGCTTCAAACCACCACAGAGGAACATGTCAACTCTTCGTGTTCAGGAACTTGGAATACTCCTCTTCGTCGAGCGCAAACTGGTGCTCGTTGGACACTTCACGGGAGATGCGGCCGTCCTCGAAGAAGATCACTCGGTCGGCGTAGCACTCCAAGTCTTCGTTGTGAGTCACCATCACCAATGTCACTGGCTGGGTGTGCTCCTCGTCGTACCCGAAATTGTTGATCTCCAGCAGAAGGTTCATCACTTCTACTGTCGATTTTGAGTCGAGGTCGCCAGTCGGCTCGTCCAAGAGAACTATCTCCGGGGAGTTTGCGAGAGCTCTTGCAATGGCGACCCTCTGCTGCTCCCCTCCTGACAACTCACTGGGAAGGTGGTCTATTCTCTCAGCAAGGCCAACCCGCTTGAGTAACATCAGCGCACGATGACGCATCGCTTTGTCGGTAAGGAGACCGCGAATGCGCATCGGCAATTCCACGTTTTCGAAGGCGGTCATCAGAGCCAAGAGATTGTAGGTTTGGAACACTATTCCAATCTTCTCGAGCCTCAGCTTGCTCAGAAACTTGTCGCTGCAGTTGCCGTCAATCACCTCATTCTGAATTTCTGAGTCGAAAGGGTTTTACTAACGACACCTGTGGAGGCCACGTCGATGGTGCCGACAAGGTTAAGAAAAGTCGTCTTTCCTCCGCCAGAGGGCCCTCGAATCACGGCGAACTCGCCGCGTTTGATTGGTTGGTGCGCCGTCCCAGATGCCAATGTAATGTCTGACAGAGCCCTCACAGGCTCGCCTCCTCCTTTTAAGTTGTAGCTCTTCGAAAGTCCCCGGCACTCAACCACGGTTTCTCCAAGCATCTCCAGCTTCTTCCTGCGGTGGTGGAATACCCTCATGTTTACTGCTGTAACCAAAGATTACGCTACTTGTTGCCACCAAGAGAGAAGATCTCGGGAACCTCCTCTGACTCGCTCCCCTCAACATTGGGCTCTTTTGGAAGTTCCTTGAGTTCAATGTCGGCGATGTCCTCCTCTTCCTCAAGCAGCTGAGAATGCATATACTGTAATTTAACATCATGGGCACCCAACCGATTGCCTCTAGGCCACCCAAAAAAGGCGAGCATGCACGGCTGAGCAACTACAAGTTGGTCACGAGCTATGCGAACTGCGAACCTATGATGCAAGTTGAGCTCGTAGTCCAGTCAATTGGATAAGTGCAAAGATGGTCAGATTCGCTCTCCAAGCTCTCGATGGACAACAGCGCCATACTGCTGCCAGTACTCTTTCGGACAGCTTCTACAGGCCTCTGCACTTCAGCAACCCTCCTCTTTGTACCCTCACGCATGACTGCAGGTGACGTTCGAGCACTTTCCGCTCACGCTGCTCGAGGAGATTCGGAGTCGCCACCGGCAGGAATGTTGTTTTTCAGAGCAATAGCTGTGGTACTTACTGTTCCAGCTGACATCGGCCTGCATGCAGTTTGAAAGATTCGGTGAGAAGCTTGGCGATGTGCGACCTGCCAACGTTCTGATCGGACCTTCAGGAGAGGTCAGAGTATTCTGCCGCCTCTCTCTGCCGAACTAGCCTTGTAACTACGCCAAGACTCTCGAATACTCCGAGCTCACCTACCTTGGTACCTATTCGTTCGACGCAGCCCCATAGGAAATAGAGGAGATCGGCTGCGGACATACTGTTCCGCTGTGCAGTCCAGTCATCGCAGAGACCTTTTCAGTCGCTCTTACGCTAATCGATGCGGCGTTGATGCAAGACTCTTCCGGACTCTACAACCGCCACACTCTCAGCTTCCGTGTTGGTGCTTTTCGAGACCTGCTGACGAGGTGGAGGGGTTGTGGGTACAGTGCATTCCTCATCGGCACCATCGAGAACATGATGGAGCTGAATCCAGATAATCGTCCAACTTCGGGAGAAATCAACTCTCTTCTCGCTCCGTACAGGAAATAGATTTTGGGTTTCCGGCCTTTCAGTCCTGACCGCTAACGGTCAAGGCTCTCCCTCGAGTCGTACCAGTCAAGGCAAAGTCACAATATCAGCAGACCAATGGAGAAAAGCTAAAGAGAGCTCAGCCGTTAATATTTTGGGAGCGGCTCAAGTGATTCATACTGATTGCGTCTTTGAATGATAGAGGCGCATAGCTTCTTGAGGCATGCAAAAAGTTTGTGAGATCGGATTGTCTTAAAGCACGAAAATCTTGGAGAGGAGGGGCTCAAGGAACCCAGCTTAAACTATCTCCAACTGGGTTGAATGCGTGACGATGAGGGATAATAATATCGAACTAACAACAGCCTCAGATTCGCGTTCGTAGGGGAACTATTGCAGAGTTTCGCAGACTTCGAGATTGAATATTTTGTTTGGCAGATACGATCATCAGGCCATGACGATTACAGAGAGGAGGGCGAGGACGAACATAAAGGCCATGCTCCACTCCGATTTCGGGTTGTTTGTCGTGTTGTTTGTCGTGTTGTTTGTCGTGTTGTTGTTGGTCCCATTATTCATGACCGTGTCCAGTGTGATGAGGTTTGTGAAATTGCTGACCCATTCGAAGACTCTAACTTTGATACCGCAGTCAAGAGTGGAGTCGATTATGCCATAACCATTGGTACCCCAAGAGGTACCCCAGCTGTTCTTGATGATATAATTTCCGCTCGCGTCATAGCCAATGACCTGGACAGCATGCTTCAGATCAGATGAGATTAGACCTACGGTGTTAGAGCATGAGTAAGTGCCGCTTGTGTACGCCTTGAATTGATCGCTGCTGTAAATGTTCGCGACAACTGGCGAGCTGACGATCAGCGTCTTAAGCTGGGTATCGGTTATGTTCCCGTATTAGGTGACGTTATGAGCTGGAATTAGGGCTTTTTTGTTAGTATTACAAATTCCATTGTCTGGCCGACCAGAATCTCCCCAGGTAGCAGCTAAATAGGGATAGTCTGCTTAGGTGGCTGCTCCTAAATTATTGTAGAAGTTACCGTATCCAACAGTTGTTCCCATTGCAATAAAGACGTCCCCCGTACGGCAAGAACACATATAACTGCACTCCAAGGCTAATTCTTCAGATAAATCTAAGGTTCGGTTCTGCTTCATGATGTAGAGAGATTCGGCGTAGGCAATTGCTGAAAAAGCCCACCCGGAATTACAGGTTCCTTGGTTTTTGACGGGGGTGATAACGCCAACGGTACGCCAATCAGCGGAAGCAGGCAGAGCTGCGCTCGTCTTTATCTCGCTGTTCGGGGTGATGTTGCTTGATCCAATCTTAACTTCTTGAAAGCTTCCCGCAGGATCTATCTTAGCAATCAAAGGTACTTGAATTATTTGATGGGGCATCATCGCTGTGGTAGTTGAGCGCGTAGTAAGCCACTTTCTCACCCGCCTGCTCTCTTGCTGCGCTCTTCGCGTTTTCCGCCTCTATCCATCTGTAGGTCACCTCCCAGTATCCTCTGCGGGTCATTTCTTCTTAGGCAGTGTCGTAGATTTTCTCGAACTTGGCCTTCCACGACTGCCAGTCCGCATCCGTCTGTGCAACAACGAGCACAAGCACCAGCGCAGCCACAACGCACTTAATCATTTATGGATAGAAATTAATTATGAACTGTTCTCCATATCCACAAGCATTAAAGGAAAAAATTCTGCCCGTCGATTTCTCAGCAGGGAACGACTCACAGCACTTTTTGAGTGGCCTGACTGACCTTCATGTTTCTTCTCCAGCTTGGTCGATAACTTCCCATAAAACGAGCAGTTGCTATGGCATGTCCCACTTAACGATTCCCTCGAGGGATAAAAGAAGGCTTTACTTTTAAGCTCGATGATTTTCCCATTCAGTGCTGGCTAAGTGTCCCTATTCTAAAAAATTAACGAAGAACTGAGTCGACGATCGGAGGTGAAGAGAATGCGGCGGAGTGAAGCCGGCACAACCAGCGTCGCTCAGATGATATTACTGACCCACAAAAAGGGGCAGAACTAATCCTCAACTGGCAGTCGAGCTTCTCATACCGACGGGATGAAAAACATCAGTAGTTTATCTCTGTGGAAGACTACAGGCGATACCAGAAAGGCTGACAACCTCAACAGAACCACAGGGCATCCTATTGACTCTAATCTTGGCTTTGTTGGGTACAACCCTACCGTCGACATTTCTCATCCCCCCGGCGAACTCTCAACGGTAGGTCGCTTCGGCAAAGACGGAAACCCAGCAATATCTATCGAAATAGGCTGCTGCCTTCTGCATGTACTTTATTCGCAAGACTTCAACGACGAAATGACATGGTTTACGTAATCTGTTGACTTGAAACAGTTATCAGCATCTGTAACCGCGATTGGCTGGCGTCCAATCGACCCAGGACCGGAGCCGTCGGTCTGTTGGGATCCCAGCTGTAACGTGCGCTTTAGAATCGAAGAGATTTTGCGGGGGGTGTAAGGGTCTGAGACTGAAGGTCCGAAGTTGTCATTTTGCGGCACTTCCAACTGAAGTGGTAATGCCTCGGTCTCGGATGAGGCAACATTGGTCCTTGAGGCCTTGATTTTTACAGTTATGCTTGGTCTCCAGTTTTCTATGGCCCGGGCGAGACGACTGAATATCTTCATAATAAACCTTTGATTATTTATCAGCAATATTTATTCCATATGCAATACTCGGGAAAACGAGTCCTGCTACTCTCTGGTCTGCGTGGGAAGGACAAGAGCACTGAATGAATGCTGAGCCTGAAGAGCCCCCGATACACTCCAACAAAGGAGAAATTGAACAAATGACGCAGCCATTGGAGTTGAAGAAGAGCTCTGCGGAGGAACTTCGCCAAGAGGAAAGGAGACCGGAACGAGTTGCTCACCTAAGAGAGTTATTTGGCCGACCCAAGAGTCGAGAGCGGAGTTGCTTGCTCGATGTTTAGAAATTCACAGGTAAGAGAAATCGACCGAAGTTAGTGCAAGGAGATCGACACCGAGCTCACCGAAGAAGTAGTCTTGGAACCACATCTCAAAGTTGTCTTCATCCCAACGGCCAATGTGGCGATGTGCCTCAATCTGCCTTTAATTGTTCGATCGTTCGACCTCCAAGCAGTCGATTCCTATTCGCTGAGCTTAGTACTTCGTGCAAGGTAGGCCTACAGACGATCAGATTTCCCTTTTTTACGGCAAGCAAATCGCACGCAGTCGAGCATCCACCACCCACTTTGGGAATGTTTATGCAGCGAACCGTCGAGTGGTGCAGCTCGCCCAGCCCATAAATCGACCCGACGGTAGCCTCCCACCAAATCACCAGGAACCCATGATCAATAAATCAAAGAGATATTATACGACTCACGTAAATGCGGGGAACCTACTCCTTGGTCGGCCATTCGCTGCTTCCCCTGATCTACAAGGTGCCCATCTCCGGCAGGATAAGTACACCCTCGCAGCACCCTAGCCTATCTGATCAAGGAGCCGCAGACGAACCAGCTGGTCATGCTGAACCCGCAACCGAGGACTCTGCTGGAGGAGCATATTGCCAATATTTAGCTCATCGCCAAAGCGAGGTGCAGCACTGTGTTGGTCAACTCGGCCGAGAAGAGCAAGGAAGCACTCTCGAGCTATGAAGGCATTGAGACCTACTCGCTCGGGGGTGATGGCCACTGTGTCGGGGATATCACTCCCTTTACTATCGGCGAACTGGCTATCTGCTTCCTCCAGATGGCCGGACCCGCTGCAGACAACGCCTGCATCTCAGTGACACACGTTGCTCACGGCTCGACGAAGCTGCCCGTGCTGTTCACGGGTGATTTCCTCGGAGTTTGGTATGCTGCGCTCTGACTAAGCTGCGTTGGGCGATCAACCGACGACCGGAAATACCTCGCGTCCCTGGAGAAGCTCAAGTTCTTTCCGAACGAGTCCTTCATCTTCCCCGAGAAGGCCGCAGATGAGGAAGACTTGAGGTTCGCAAGTTCACTCGACCCCGGCAACGAAGTGCTCAAGCTCAAGCTCAGCGTGTTCAACAGCACACAGGAACCCGATAGACTGCTCCCAACGACGCTCATCGAGGAGAGGAACAGCAACCCGTTCCTCAGCCCATTGAAATTCAAGTCGCTGCTTGGCTCAGCCGACAGACTAAAGTGCTTCGGCCTACTCCTCAAGCTGCGGGACCAATTTGGCAGCAGACTCGGATGACATTGTATGGAGGTGGAACAATATCAATGCACGTCACGAGCTGAAGGAGCTGCGGAAGGAAGCGAGGACAGGCCGATGGTCGCTGCCGAGCACCTCAAAATCGACCGCGTACCACTGCAGCGCCGCTTAGCCACGCCTCGAGTAGTAGAATACCCGGTCAGTCCAACCGGGGATTCGATCGACTTCATACTCGTTGCGGTCCTTGTGGAACTTGTAGGTCGGTCCGAAGTTCAGCGGCCCTTCCCTGTAGACACTCAGGAACCCGTTGAGTGCTGGCTCCAGCCGCAACTGGTCTCGCTCCCCGTAAAATTCCAAGGGAGTCTCAGTCGTGAAGAAGCTCGCTTCCAGCTTGCTCATCTGGATTTGGTAGCTCAGATCGCCGAAGAGGTACGTCTCATCGGCGTTTCGCGACTCCTCGAGTCTCTGCAGAACTCGGTAGAGTCCCTCGTTACGCTTTGCAGTGTTGTGGTGATCTGCCTTGAGATGGCAGTTGATGAAGTTGAATCTCTTCAGTCCGACGGCAAAGAAGAGCTCCGATAGCTACTGTTTGTACCCAGTGCGGCCTTGCTTCCGGTCAATCCTTTGAACCCCGCCTAGGTGTGACCCTCCTCGGAACGGCTAATGAACCACATCAGCGATGGTCTGGCATAGGTAACGATGTGCGTCCCGTGGAAGGCCTCCTTGCCTATCAGAGCGAAGTTCCTCGCCATGTGTCTATTGATGAGGCTCTCCCACCCGTGTTTGCTGTTGAAGAAGGCGACGTACTGAGGGTCCTCGCACTCCTGGGTTCCTGCCTTCGCTACTCACTACCGACGACCACGAGGTCGTTCTGACTTAGCCTCTCTTACGAGAGTAGCTTCGCGAGTTGCTCCGCTGACCGGAGGCGATTCGCCATATTCCAAGTGACAACCAGTATCCGAAGCTGCCTACTGAGTGCTTTTGCCGCTTGATGGGACTCGGAGGCTTGCGTGAACGGTGCTGGGTTGTGGAGGAGAATATTGGCGTAGCTCCCAAACATTTAGCTTATAATGAGTTAAAGGCATGCGATAGAGTCAGTGTTGGCCTCGCTCATATGAAGACAGCAAAGCTGCCGATGAAGATATAAAAGAGCACGACCGGGTACAAGGAAATGAACTTTTTCTCCGGAGGTATGCTGACGCCGATGAATGCTCGAGCGGCTGAGTAGCGGCAGATACTTACCCATTATGGACCAGAAGGCACACACCGCGACTATTGCGAGGGAGACCGGAAGCGATCTCACACGCACAGCGCGGAGCAGTCGAATCAGAAGCGCTGCGAGGAATAGGGGAAACACGCAGTACCCAAGCATCGACACACTTTGCAGGAACGATATGTGCGCCCCCAGAACTCTGGAGTTGAATGTGACCACCGCAGCGCCAATAAACACAGCCAGTAGCAGCACGAGGAATTGGTTGGCATCTGCGTAACCTTATCGTTACTGTCGAGGAGCAGTCCCAACACCATGCACATCAGGAAGGGTCCCCACAAGTCCAGCTTCCGTAGCACCCGCCGGTGGGATGAATCTGCGTTGGGTACCAGCACATGCCGAAACTTCTGGCAGATGTGTTTGAGTTACGAGAAGAAAGTCACCCAGATCGGCTCGTCAAGGGTGTTCTCCGGCACTGACTCCAGCTGCTCGATGTGGTTCCGAAACGTAACCACTTGGCTGTTGCTTGCCAAGTAGGACTACTGCATCGACGCGTTCCTTCCCCGGGAAGACTCCATAGCTGTTTGTAGTTTGGTTTAAATATTCAGTCATTATAAAGATGGGAGACTGCTGCAGTAAGGATGCACGAGATGCAGCAAGCCAGCTCAACGGTAATGGCGGAGCGGGGTATCCGGCGGCAGCCCAAGGAGCTCTTTTGCCGTCTTTAGACCGACAAGCTCGGCCTTCTGGCCTTTCAAGCCCTCCGAAACACCCGAACGGAGATCCTCCTGGGAACCATAGGTCTGCCAACCCACTCACAACGAACCCCAGCCTCACTCCGGTTGAGCAGGTGGATCTGATCAAGAGCAGACTCAAATTCACACGGGACAGAATCCACAACCTTCGGAGCAAGTACTAAAGTGAGCTTCTGGAGATCGGTAAGTTAGTACAACGCGAAAGACTGAACGGACTGCCGGACAAAGCCAAAGCCAAGTACCTGTTGAAGCAGGACAGACTCTACCGGACAAGTCTGGAAAATTTGCTATCCCGTGAAAGTATAGTTGCGAGGGCCCTTAACGACATCAGCCAACAGCACCTCGACGCGAAGGTAGATTGCTTCTAACACAGGTGATAGGCGTGATGGAGGAGGCAAACACGTACATGCGAGACGTTCAGAATGAGCTTGAAGGGAAGAACTGGAGGGAAGTGGTGAGAAATGCTGCACAAAACAGCTACAAGCCTGTGTAGTTTGAGCAATCCGAATAGGATCCCGAGGTTGAAAGGCTCTACAACGAATTAGAAAGGCAGGCGGCTGATGACAAACTGTACTCGAATAGACCTCAGCATACGGCCAAGACTGTGGCGGCCAACTACGCCGGAAATACTGTATTCGCCTCCGAGTCTCGTCATTTACTTCTAAACTGACACTACTATGAATTCGCACAAAACGGAGATGAAGATTCAATTGTGGCCCTCGATCGACTTCATTCCCGATAGTTTCTCCAGCAGCATTCGTTTTATCAGGTCCTCAGAGTAATCTCCTTCTGGAAGCTACAGTATTTTCAGGGCTTGCTTCCTGGTTACGAACCTGCCTTTGACTCGAATACGTTGGTCAGCTACCTTCTTCCTACAATCGTATGCCACCTTCTTGGCGAAGCTCCTTCTTCGTCGCTTCTCGAGATACCGATTTATCTTTTCTCGGCGCTCAGCGTAGGTTATTCCTCCTACCACCTTACGTTGGGATTCAGAGGGATCAATCTCCTCTAATTTGAGCTATGGTTGTGAGCATGGTTCAATCTTCACTCCTTCCTGGACAACCTGAAGCTGCAAGCTATTTGACTGTTCTCTCTGGTTAAACATTTCATAGCTTGCAGACGGCCAAAAGGACTGGATGCTAGCAGCGGGTTGATGTGACTGCTCGGCGTAGTTCTTGAAGAAGCAGAATATGGGATCTGGTGGGTAGTCCTCGAAGGGGGGAATTGGCTCACGATTTTCAGGCATCACATCGATCATGAGCGAACGCAGAAAGAATGCAGCTGCTTCAGAATTGGTGGTAGGGTAGTGCATGGGCAGCTGCTGAGCAGGTTCGTGCAAGTCATAGTCATCGGCTTGCCCTTCCAACAGACCTGCGTGCATACTTATGTACTTTCGACGCGGTCTTAATTACGGGCTCCAGGTTGATCGCCGTCCATTCAATTAATTTGTGGTGAAGCAACTATCAAACCCCTCAGATTTCACTAGAGGATTCCGACAATCCAGCAATGCTAAAATATCGCCAACAATCGCGGAAGCTGCTCAGCAATCAAACGTTCCATAATAATGTAGGTTGCAAAGTTTAGAAATGCTAGCAACTCGTTCTGTGGATGTCATGGTTTATCGTTTTCTTCGTGTTTGTGGGCTTTTCTCAGTCGGTTGGCTTGCTCCCTCAGCTTCTTTTCGTAGTCGGTATCCTTCCGTACTGTCTACCAGTCTGCTGGCTTGCTATCTTTCAGTTTGTTGTATTCTATCAGCAACTTTGCCATCTCATCGTTAGCCTGATTTTCGGGCTTTGGATCCGAATGAATCATATTGATGAGGACACGAGCAAGCTCCACAATACTGATCCTCGGATCCCACGATTTACTATCCAGTGTTGGCATGCACACCTTGCCGTCCTGGTAGACATGCACATGCTCGAACTTATCCAGGAAGTAACACTCGGGTGCCACCCCAGGATAGTTGTCGGGAATGCGTATCTACACCTCATAAATGCCGAATTCGAAGGGTGTGCCGTTCCTGCCTTTGAATTCTAGCCTCCAGTTCATGGTTGCCACATTGTAAGAGTCTTTCTTGGGTTCTAATACGAGTATGCCGTCCTCCTTGAGCTAGCACTCTGCTTCCTTCGCCTATTCAATCTAGTTTTGCATGCGCTTGCGTTGGTTAACTTGCATCATCTTGCTGACGGAATAATATCAATATGCATCATAACATTCCCCTGAACGTTCGGAAATACTCGACAAGCTTTTTGCGGTAGAATATCGGTCCTTCAGTGTTCCGGAACAGCTTGTCATTCTATTGTTTCCTTGGGCGGTCAAGAGCATCGCTCAGTGGAACCTTATCGATGAGGTCTTGCAGGATGCACTGAGACATTCGGACGAGGCAGAGCTGAAGCAGCAGGATACGCTGGTTACTGAGTCTCATCCTGCTGGAAAACAGCTCACGGGAACTCAACTTACTACTATTGTCGAGCCGACTATACTCCCTTTCAAGATTTTCCTCGGTTGCGTGGAATGACTAGCAGAGATCATTGACCACGTTCTCTACCATCCGGAGTACCTAAAGCTCGAAATGCAAGTCTGCTGGGAAGTTAATCTTTAGACTTCCTTTCTGTTTAATGTAGCCTTCAAAATGCTCAGCTGTATTCGAAAGCAATTGGAGCCTTTCGTAGACGATGAACTACAGGCATAACCCACTCTCCTTAAGCTTGAACTCCCGAGTTAGCATATCCGGCGCAATGACCTCGTCTTCGAGCACGACACCGCCCTCCCATTCATCATCTCGAATGCACCTATCAAACTTCTTCTGCCGCTTGGGGTCTCCCTTCTTCATGACCAGCCTAAACGGCACACTATCGTACTTATTGTTGAGAATCGTAAAGCCGTACCAAATGAGTAAGTACCGGTTCGACCTCTTCCCGTAGCTGTTGTAGATTTGTTCGCCAGCCTTCATCTATCGGCTGGTGGAGATCACAAAATAGGTATGCTGGTCGTTGTGCTTCCACCACGGCCATTCCACTTCCTCTTCAAATTAGCAGTTGATAGGCAGTTTTGGTTTTTCATACCTTTTTTCCTGAACCTCGATAGAGCCTTCAGGCTTCTCCTTTCGCTGCAGCTTTGCGTATTCCTCAGATTGGAATAGTGGTTCTTACTCTTCATCACTATCGTTATCCTCTTCGTCGTCAGAAAGGAGCAGCTAAGTGGAAAGGTCCTTTAGCAGGTATTGCGAATGAATTTAATTCAGAAATTGCTTCTATTTGCCTACGATGTCCTCCTCACGAAGCTCCGGCTTGTAGCGTTGGATAAATTTGACTCGAGCGTTTGGCTCGTATTTCTTATGTTCGTTGGATCCCAACCCAAACAGGGTTAGGTCAAGACAGCCTTTCTTTACGACATAGCTTTTTGGTGGTTTGGCATCCTTCTTCTCAAACTCTTCCTTCAGCATATAGTGGTAGATACTGTCGTCGCTGTGGTTCAAGAAGTCTGCGAATGGAACCACCATGGTCTCGGGAAGTCCCCAACCAAAACAGCGGGTAGTCACTTTCGCGTAGAGTCGCATGAATTCTTCGTAGGGTACCGCCCGTGGAAACAGTTTGGGGTTGGATCTAATGATCCTATCGAACTCAGAGAAGAGTGGTTGGTACTGCGCCAGAAGATCCTCGGAATAAGTTTGAAGATAGTTGTCGTGGATCGCTGCAATGTTTTCCTGAGACCAGCTGAGCACAGTATCGGCTTCGCCCACTGCTGCAAGATAGGGGTAGTAGAAGGACTTTTCACCCTTAAGGTGTTCGTAGATCAAATACAGCACCAGCACATTGAACTCCGTGTCGCTGTCATCTTCATCGTTGAGGATTGTTTCCTTTTCGATGAGGTGCTTGAGTTCTGAGTTCCTTGCTTTGGAGAGAGTGATGATGAGATGTTGTGGTACTGCCAGCACTACCTTATTAATCTTGATGTCCTTGCCGGCAAGCAGCCCTAGATACCCGCCTGGCTGGAACATCGCGGGAAAGGTGAGTTACGGGCTAATCAACCCACCGTTCTTGCTGAACCACTCGAGGAATCTGTTATAGATCTGTATCTGATCTTCCGGCAGGTTGGTGGAATAGCTTTCCTCTGGTTCCATACTACTTAAAACAATAGCTATTCGATATGGATGGGCATTGCTTTGCGGCATGTTTCTGCCAGTGCAAGCTCGTAGAAGCTTCGTAATATTTAAATGAAAAATACACTGCTTCTGCTACTGCTCGTGACTTTGCTGCGGGCTGAAGACTTCCACGATACTCGGCATACAGGGGCGTCGGTCGACATTAAGCTTCTCGTGGGATAAAAGCAAACTGTGGAGCTGCCCTTCAACTTCAGCAGCGTCTGGACCATTGATATCCCCGATGCCATCAGTGATAGCCCCAAGATTCCTTCTCGTAAGATTTGTCAGGTGGAGGAACCTTACGTCGAACTACACTCACTCGATTTCTACCCGTTTGCCTAGTGGCGTGACTTCAAGGACGTCATTGTCAAGTACGAGGATCTTCAACGTCGTCAGGACATTCTTGATATGATTGTGGTGTACGATACTGTCGCAGTGTGCTTCGCCAGCGGATTGGTCCGACTGTTGCAGGTAGTGTAGCAGGACGGTAAGGAACAGTTATAGCTTGCATATGAGATTCCCATCGAAGGTGTGAGCGCAGATAACAAGCTAACTGAAGGATATTTTGTACCAATGCAGGAAGCAATTCTGTTCGTCAACGGCGACTTCGCCTTCCGGATTGAAAGTAACAAGCTGAGCAAACTCACCGGATACCGCCCGACAGTAAACTTCGAAGCCGCCGTCTACATCTACGACCATAATATCGTTGCAGTAGCCGAAGGGCCTGACGGTATAAGACTCTACCACTACGAATTGAAAACCAACGAGCTGCTGGAGTTAGGCGTCATGGAAAGTAACTTCTTCAATAGCAGTCGCATTGACATCTCAGATGTCGGCACCTACAACAAAGACCTGTATGTATTGGATCGACTGAACGGGCTTTACCAGATCTCCATGTACAAGGATAATGTGACGACTTCCAAACTCACAAAACTACCGTTCAACCGCTCTGAATGCGAGAATATGGTGATTGATGGGAAGACTGTGTATGTGACCTGCCCAGAAGTCATCGAAGTGGAGTTGGACACGTTCAAAACACGCTCCTATCCCGATGAACTATTCCATGTCAAGAATATGGTGGTTGCTGATGGGATGGTCATTGTTACTGGTGATAACCTCATTAAGCTCTACATTGATGGAAAGCTCGTGGGGTTCTACCAAGAATTCCGAATCGACAGGATCCGCATGGATTCCGACCGTATGTACATCGCCAGTGAAGGAGGAGTTAACTACATTAGTTGGAACATGTCGGGATCCAAAATTACATGTGGACTCAAGAGAGAGGGCAATGAGGAAATTGAAGGTAACATGTCGACAGCGGTGAGTGTTATAGCGGAATGTAGCAGACCTTATTTCGACCAAAATAACTTGCCCTTCGGGGACTAGTACCAGTCAGGGCTGTGCATGTATCATTTCCCACTACGAGTTGCTTTCTGGCAAGGTAGGCAAATCAATCTAACACCGTTCAAGATCGTTGGAATTGTGCTAGGAGTGCTGCTGGTTCTTATCGGAATTGGCTGGTTTTTGATCCGAAGGCAATTTAGCATGGTGAATGCCGCCATTCTGAGGTACAGCAGTCTCAAGCCATCTGAGGGAGCCTAGAACGTGGCATATGAGAACATGAATGAGGAGAAGGAAGAGGCAATTGAGATGGAAGACAAGAGCGCAAAGCGGAAAACCGAAGCCAAGACAGAATCCCAGGACGTGCTGAGCAAGCACAAGGAATCTTCGCACGAGATCGGTGATTGACGAGAGAATATTCGGGATGAGCTAACAATAATTGCCATATGCAGAAATACGAAATTCTTGGGGTTATCGGCGAAGGGGCCTATGGCGTGGTGTTACGATGCCGAAACACCGAAACCAAGGAGATTGTTGCCATCAAGAAGTTCAAGGAAAGCGAGGAAGACGCTTCCGTGCGCAAGACTACCATGCGTGAGGTGAGAGTGCTACGAATGCTTACCCAGAACAACATTGTCGAGCTCAAAGAAGCCTTTCGTAAGAAAGGAATAGTTTGTTTGGTGTTCGAGTACGTCCATAACAATCTACTTGAGGTGCTTGAGAAGTCACCTACAGGGCTTGAGCCCGAACTGATTCGCTCCTTCATGTACCAACTGCTCAAGGGTCTCGCCTACATGCACTCACTCAACATCGTGCATAGGGATATCAAACCTGAGAACCTACTCATAAGCGAAAAGAAGGTGCTAAAGATCTGCGATTTTGGATTTGCGAGGCCACTCAAGCGCATCGACGAAACGGAGGAACTCACCGACTACGTAGCCACACGCTGGTATCGTCCACCTGAATTGCTGGTTGGCGCGCGTTATGGGAAGGAGATTGATCTTTGGGCTGTCGGTTGTATTCTAGGAGAGCTAGTGGATGGTCAACCAATGTTTCCAGGATAAAACGAAATCGACCAGCTCTTTCTCATCCAGAAGTGCCTCGGCCCTCTCACACCAGATCACTCCGAAACGTTCTTAAAGAACCCGAGATTTCTGGGTATGAAATTCCCTTAAATTCACAGCTTGGATACTATCGAAAAGCGCTATCTTGGCAAACTTTCTCCTAAAGCCCTAAATTTTGTGAAGTCACTGCTCAGAATGGATCCATCGGAGAGGCTGACAGCAGTGGAAGCTATCAGGCATCCCTATTTCGACGGTCTTCGATAGTAGGATTTCATCCGACGGCTTCAATCAACGAGTCAAAGCAGTAAAACTGAACAGCGAGTGATCTCAGCTTCCTCTCAGAAGGACGACCCAAAGCGACCATACAACAGTCCCTACAATCCACCTTACACCGACAAACAACACGAAGAAGATCGTTACTTCAATGAAACGATATACAAGAACAGTCGGGTTACAGGCAAGAAGCAAGAGTCAAGGGAAACCTCTCGAGTTAACACCATGGTTCCCCAAAAGACTCCGACACCAATGGCCAATACAATTAACAATAATAGCTTCCATCCCACACATTCCAAATCCGTCAACAGAAACAATCCAATCAAAAGACCGAAGGAGAAGAATATCAGTCTCGAAAAACATCGGAATAGAGAAGCACTTGCCAAGACTCAAGGTGGGTTCTACTTACAACCAGTCGAAGGAGTTATTCCAGAGCAACGTCACTAGGAAGACGAGGACGGTGGCTCTTATGGAAGGATCAATAAAATCTACGGACAGCGAAGCAGTAAACTTACTTAAGTCCCACACTACCCTCAACGAATGAGCAAAGGGGTTGTGAGCACGACTGAAGAAATCCCTGACACCGAGTCTTTTGGCAACGTTTTTCAATCGACAGGACAACTACCCTTCCTCGTCATTGGCCGAACAAAACATTCTCAACCTCAACCTCAACCTCACCGAATACGGGAACCCGCTTTAAACATCGTAATCAACCAAAACACGTACAACTATCGTGGACATCCTTGACTCGTCACGCTTCTTTTTTTACCAAAGTAGAAACTCATTTGTCTTTTCATGGCATATCACGTTAGTGGTATCACTACAAAGGCGGCACGTCATCCTCTTCTTCCTTTCTGTTCTCGTATTAGGCGCAAAGTTGGAGACGAGTTGTTCTTTCTTTCTCTTCACATTCTTTCTTTATCTGTTCCTTCTTCTGTTTCTCCTTCTTCTTGTCTTCGGTTTCATCGGTTACAGTCAAGAAAGGTTGAGGAGTTACTTTTTTCATTGTAACCTTCAATATTCCTGTGATTTGTGATCTCTCGGTCTTGGAGTCAGTCACAGAAATCTCATCATTAAGGCGCAGCTGGGTCAACTTCCCTCGCACCCTAACACTTACCCAATGCGGATCAATATTGACTTCGAGGTCCTTCGTTTCTAGATGCTTTGGAACTTCCAATTCAAAATAGGTGTATTCTGGATGGTCGTACTCCCGCAGATGAAATCCATACTTGCCCTCGTTACACTGCCTTATCTCGCCCTGCTTATTGAACATCGGCGATACAGTCTTTTATACAAACTTTTCAGGATTCTTCTAACGCTCCTTTCTCTCCTTGTCTTTGGCCATATCGTAGTACATTTCTCTTCGTGATTCTTTCGTGTAGGGTTTCTTGTCATCTTCCTTCTCACCATTGGCCTGCCGTCTTGCACGCTCTTCTTCCATCTCACGTTCTTTCTTCTTCTTATCATGCTTTCTTTGCTCGCTAAAGAGATACAAGTCTCGCTCCAGTTGAGGAAGGTCCTGAACTGCTTTGATCTTTTGGGAGGGTGTAACAACACTTCCGTTGTATGTCTCCAAACAGGGCACCCTCGCAATGATGTAGTCCTTGCACCCCGGCCAATCTTCGCATGGGTTTCCCGTCAGGTAGATTTCCTTGATGTTAGGAAGCTTACTGAGGCATGTTGCACTTTACTCGAGATCCTCCGCATCGATGAAGTTGACAGTAAAATCTAGCTTCTTCAGACTTTCGCACCCCTCTATGTTTTAGATTTTCGAAATGTTGTTCAATGCGACGTTGAGGTACTCAAGCTCCTTCAGCTTGTTGAGGTTCTCGAGCCTTTCGATGACATTATTCTGGAGGTAGAGGATTTTTAAGTGGCGACAGAGCACATCGAGATTCTCGATTTTGATGATTTCTTGCTGATGCAATGATATCTAAGCTGAGCTACCAGCAGTACCTCCTCGAGAGTTGTGAGCATGCATTCGTTATGCTCCGAACGTTTCCGGAGTAGTTCCTCGGTGATGCGCGACATCAGTGATATTTAAAACAGTCGAGTCCAAGCAGCAATAATGTTTGAATATTGCAGACTCAATAGACCGTAATTTGGTTGTTTGTCGATAACTTCAGTTATAAAGATGCGCCAACGTACTGAGGAGGAGCACCTGAAGGAAATTAAGCTTAAAATCGAGAATATTCTTATCCAGCCTCGCCGAGAGTATCCACCACTCGTGTAGCACTATAACGAGCTCTACGGGAAGAACTGCTAGTACAGAAACCCACATCATAATATCAAGCAAGGCAGGGATCACGAAAGCCGAAGCAAATCTCGAAACTAGAAGACTCCGACCAAGCAGCTTCAACAAAGTAGCAGACCGAAGCTTGGAGGTCAGGAAGAAGTGACCAATTATACCCCAAAAGGCAACCACCAAAAATCACCATCATTTCAAACCTCACCACTCCAGAAAGGAGCCTCAGCCACGAAGAAGAAGGTTCCGAATGCGAAAACCAACAAATCAACCAAAAATATTCCCAAGAAGTCTCGTGAAAATGTGGATGACTTTGACTCTTCCTCCCCAGATTTCCAAGAAAAACTCAGTGAAATAAAAAGTAGGTATGTTCAGCTAGCCACATTGTCCATGAAAACCCCAGGAACCCGATCTTCCTCCGTCTTCCGTTATGATCCGAAGCAAAAACAACGGTAAGATGACTCCGCCCAGATGAAAAAGCAGCTGGAAAACGAACTGGTTCGCTACACCAAGGCCATCAGACAGGGCACCCTCAACCGAGTACAACGTTTCAAAGCCTTATAATACATCGGCGAGATCATGGACAAGTTCGAGTTTCTATTGAGCTGACTCTGTTTAAATATGTCAAAGCAAAAAGGCAAAAGTTCCAAGAAGCTGGTGCTTCCTGAAGCAGCTCTGCGGGAGCAGGCGGAGTTGAAACAACTGAGAAGCCTGTACGTTATTGTGGAAACGTAGTGACCCCACTAACCTCAAAGAGCAGATCTATGTCTATAAGAAGCAACTGAACTAGCTGATTGCCGATGTCAACGGCCTAAATCTGGACATCGCACATAACAACGACGACTACGTACATGCAGCGGCTAGCACAGTTGAAGAGCACGTTTGAACTAGAAGAACGATTACGCCGTGAGGAAGGAGCATTGAACGAGATGAAAGCCAAGCATGCGGCAGTCACCAATGAATGCGAGGCAGGCATGCAAGACTGTCGAAAGCAATGGGAAGCAGAGAAGCAGGAAATTCTCAACCGAAAGAACAAGGAGTATAGTGAAGCCAAGGATAAACTGCAAGAGCTCACAAAAAAGCTCGAAAACATTCAAATCTTCAAAGTAGCAGCTCGCACCAACATAGGAAAAAGAGGAATAGTACCGAGCGAAGATTGCACAGCTGAAGGAGAAAATCGAAAAAGCAAAGGAGGCCCACCGCGATGAGCTTAATAAGATTAAGCAGGACCACGTGCAGATTCGAATGAATATCGAATAGGACAGTCGCAACAGCATCCAGCAGATCCGGCAGGTCGAACATCAGCATGCCCAGGCAAGTAGTTTACTGTTGCTACACAGAGCTGGGCGATCGATAGAAGCACACCAAAAAGGAAAATGAAATCCTTTCTGACCACATCAAGCTGTATCGTGAGGAGGAGGCAGCTTTGAACAAGGAAGCTGAACGACTTCAGAGGGAGATTAAGGAACAGCAGACACTGCTTCAGGAACTCAATGGTTTAAATCCGACCAAGGAGAACCATGAACGCTCCTTGAAGATCATCAACCTTCAGGATAAGATAAGTCAGCTCAAGACCTACCTTGCCGATTAGAGTAAACGACTCGATAAGGAGTTGGACAGCACTGTAGTATCTTTTGAAAAGGAGCAGAAGGAGCTTGAGAGGTAGATCAAACGAGTCCGAGACGCCAGCAAGAAGAAGGACAAAGAAATTAAGGACTTGAAGATGTACTCTCAGATGGTGCTGGACCAACGTGGTTCTTTGGAATGGTTTCTGCTGGAGGTAGCTCACGAACACCCGGAATTCTTTGAGAATAAAATCGCCAACCTCGATGCTATCCTTCGCCAACTCTTCACCAAGGTGAACTCGGGAATGCAGCCGAGAAATTGGCGCAAACAAGCCTCAAACGAAATCGATGAGACCGGCGAGGTAGAGGCATAATCCAACCACGACTGATGCTACTGCTATAATATTGATTTGATGGCTCACACAGGCAAGATCGTCATCGCGGCGATCATCGTCTTCCTGGCATACATCTCGTACGCGCCTGTGGCTGACTTCGATCCTCAAAACAACATCCCAAACGTCTATCTGGCCTACGACGATCATGTTGTCGATCACGATTTCGCCAAGAAGATGAAGAGCTTTAGGCATCCTGAGATGTTCTCTCCAGAAGATATTGACGTCGATGACTCCGGTAAAATCTACTCAGGGCTTACCAACGGAAGCCTAGTTACCATCGAGAGCAATAAACTCAAGGTTATTGCTCAGGGCAAAGGACTTATCCTCGGGATCGCGTTGAGTGAAGATCAGCAGCATCTATACTTCGTCGATTTAGGAGCAGGAATGTGCAGACTCAACTTGTTTACCAAATAGATAGAAGTGCTAACAAACAGCTATCGAGGAGTCCCATTCAACTTTATTGATAACTTCGACATCGCTGCTGACGGCAAGATATACATCACGGAACCTTCGACGAAGTACCCTCAAAGCAACGATTTCATGGATATCTTCGAGGGAAAGCCTCACGGAAGGATCTACGTGTACGACCCAAAGACCAAAACAACGGAGCTTCTACTCGAAAATCTCTACTTTCCAAATGGAATACAGATTAGTCCTGACCAGCAGACTCTCTATTTCGCTGAAACCACTGCTGCTCGAATAAGTCGACACCACCTCGCAGGATAAAATGCTGGCAAAACTGAAGTTTTCCTCGAAGGGCTTCCAGGTGCTCCAGACGGTATTGAATTTAACAGTAAGGGTCAGTTATGGGTGGCTACTCCTTCCTTCAGGGATTTCATCAGTGACAGGATGATCCGCTTTATGCCAATCAAGCGTATACTCGCTAGAACTCCACGATTTATTCACCACGAGCTCGTGAATACCCGGGAAATGGGCGGACTCCTGATTGATCTCCACAAATGGCCTCGTCTGCAGAAGATTCTTCGATCGAAAGACGTGGGCAAGATAAAATTCGTAACAACCATCCTCGAAAAACATGGTAAGCTATACTTTGGAAGTCTCATTGACAACGCATTGGGAATACTTGATCTATAAGAGCCTTCCGAACAGGTTGTCAACGCAACGAGCCAAGAACTATGATATGTTGGGCGATGATCTATATGCACTTCAGCCGAACGTCAGGTTGCTTCGGAGGATTCCCAAAGGCATTCTCCTTCTTTTGGGTTTCCTCTTCGCTTCTTCCTCTGTCGGTTTGGGCTTTCTTGACATCCTTTTTCGCTTTTCCTGTTTTATACGTTTGACCTACTCCGCCAACACCTTTGCGTCGCGAATCTCCACGTTAATGTCTTGTGTCAAACAGTAGTCCAGGTACTCGTTGATCGGTACCTCGTCCACTTACATTTCGATGCTCTGAATTTCCTTCACTGTCCTGAGTTTCCGAACTGCCTGCAATCTCGGCAACGAAAGCTTACCCACGCTGGTGTTGCGGTTGGCTGGCTGATCGGTACAGTATGGAAGTGGGATGAAGTTGATGAACGGCTTATCCCTGACCCTGTTGACTCTCCTCGCGTAAGAATAGGCCAGTGGTGATGCAGATGCCTGCGCGTGCTGCTTCTGAAGTGTGCTGACTTCTGCTGACTGAATTTCGATGGAATAGCGAACCCCGCTGAGACTCTCCTTCTCTACGCATTTTGGCGTATTGCAACTGCTATGGAAGTCGGCCATTGTGCCATTATCAACCAACATTCGAAGAATACTAAAATGGAATGTTCTTCCTGACAAAGCTAGCGGCTACGAGAGTCTGTGTATTCATCACATGAGTGTGCCTGTTCCACCGGCCCCAATTCGCTTCTTGTGGGTGTTTCGTCTCGAGGATTTTGCCCTCCCTCGTTTAATCCACATAATCTTTGGAGCTCCTCGGTTCGGAAGCTCCTTCAACCAACGCTTGTTGAACAGTGGGACATAGCTCATCTACTTTATCCGGCGGGCGCATTCCAGGACGTGCATGCACGGGATACCCGTCTTGATGAATTCGTCGCATTCGCAGATCCAGTTGTCTACTTTGAAGATCTAGCCTGTCACGTTACTGCGAACTTGGAACATCCGGTCATTACTCGGGAAGTTACTGGGGTCATCAACGAGCCTTGCCTCGGCCAAACATTTAAAATAGTTCTAAAGGAAGCGTTCAAAGGCCTTACTCTAGAATACGAGTCTAGCACACTTTACTCTGGGGTCCATCAGCTGGTACTCAATGCTTTCAGTGTATATACGGTATCCGTCGGCTGACTTCGCGTCCAACCGCTTATCAAGACCTATCATTCTTTCTATGATGGCGTTGATGCTGGTTTCATACGCGATCTACTCCTCGACAAGCGTCTTAGAACGCTCATTGAAGAACCTTCGGATACCGAGGAAGGTGGATGGGATCAGAAAGTAAGCATACCTCGAGATTGCTTCTTCCTGGAGCCAGGGACGTAGCGTTTCTAGATCTTCGCAGTTCTCCTTAATTTCCTGAATGCACTCTGCAAATTCTCTCTCCGTCCTCACCCGAATCATTCGAACAATTGCCTTGACCACTAACTTATTCTTTTCGGGATCCCCCTTAAGATTCCGTTGGATATTATCCACAATATAGTGTGGATCGTAGATATGAATCGCTCTCATGTACTTCTCGGACTGAATCGCAATTATAGATTCGCATACATCCTTGTCTGGGCTGGTCTGCACAGTCATCGGGTAGGGCGCTCCAGAATGAAGTTTGAAGAACATTTCAAACGCCAGTTTGATTTGTTAGGAATTCCGCTCACACATCAAGACCAACCCAACCAAGAGGATTCGCATGTTGGTGTCAATCACGCAGAACACTGCTAGCTTATACCGTTTGAAATCCGTAGTGACGTTTCGGATGGCATTATCAGTGAAGTCGAAGGTGAGCAGCTCCCCATACTTAAGATAGTTCCGTTTCATCGCCGGCGTGACTGTCACCATCAACCTTGGATAGCGTTCCTTAAGGTTACTCCCCCAATCATACTAGATTTCCATCTCAGCATCGCTGGTGATTCTCTGCAGGTGGCTGAAGTTTGTAAGTTCCTCCTCATCAAACCTACGCAGCAGTGTTTCGAAGTGGGTTTTACTGATTGCATACTGTTTCAGAATGGGTTCTTTAAGTCGGTTGAGGTTGAATTTAAGTTTGGTCTTTTCTCGGAACACCTAAAATATGCTAGCATCGATCTTCGAGCTGCTTAGCTTGGTTTGATGTTCGTGAATGTTGTTCCACATTGACAGCACGAACATGTCGTTTTACTTCTTGTAGTTTA
>ERZ724508.268-NODE-268-length-38206-cov-11.736521_pt1 | contig 38206 bp, 65 predicted proteins | sample MGYA00376041_ERZ724508 | MGnify/ENA primary metagenome ERZ724508 (study PRJEB28724, sample SAMN07190887) | wastewater metagenome | isolation source: effluent of sewage treatment plant in Hong Hong | place: USA: Christiansburg, Virginia | collected 2016-03-01 ...
CACACGGGGCGCGGCTTCGGCCACGGGCTACCAAGGCGCGGCTTCGGCCACGGGCGACCAAGGCGCGGCTTCGGCCACGGGGAAATCCTCGGTTGCGCTTACGACTGGGATAAACGGTCGCGCGATGTCCATAGATGGCGGAGCCATAGTTCTTGTGCACCGTGATGATGACGGACACATTCTTCACATCCGAGCCAGCAAAGTGGGTGAAAACGGTGTCAAAGCAGGCGTTTGGTACACGCTCGATGTAACGGGAGAGTTTGTAGAGGCGGTGGAAGAATCATGAGCAGCGTAAACAAAGTAATCCTACTCGGCCATTGTGGACGCGACGCCGAGGTGCGCTACATGCCCAGCGGCCAGCCTGTGTCCAGTGTCAGCTTGGCGACCACCCAAGCAGTCGTGACGCGCACGGCGAAACAAACGCGCAAAGCACCAACTTTGCCAACTCTTAAGTGAAAGAAAAACATGAACACTGAAAAAGCGCGAAAAGACTTTGAAGATTGGATGGGTGACAGTGGACTAAGTCCGCGCGCGATTGAGCGCAATAGCAAGGGCGACTACATATTGATGCAAACCGCCCACGCTTGGGAGGTTTGGAAGGCCGCCCACACACACTACGCCAAATCCGCCGCGCCAGTTGTGCTGCCTCCACACCCAGACACCGCCAGACTACAGCATGCAGTTTGGCGTCTGGAAGACCTATTAAAAGATGATGACCCACAGGCATGGAAAGAGGCTCGCAAATTCTTAGAGCGGCTCAAAAAACAGCAATGGCAGGAAGCCCAGCCGCAGGCAGACGCGCTGGACACTGAGCGGCTTGATTGGCTCATCGAACAAGGGCGCTATAACGGTGTTGTTTATGAGGGGTTGGGCAAAAGTTTTTGGATGGTTTGGCTAGATGGGTATGATGCGCACAAAGACGAGCACCAAATAGGCCGATACCCCACTGCGCGCGAAGCAATCGACGCCGCTATCGCGGCAGCAAAGGAGAAATAATGAACAATGCAAAACATACGCCTGGCCCGTGGGTCATATTAAAGGGATACGACGGCACTGTGGAGGTTTCAGCATCGAGACCTTACCGCATCAACAACATCAGCGCAGGCACACCGCTAATTTGCGATGTCTATCAACATCCAGAATTCGATGGCTTTAGCTCACAGGCGAACGCAAACCTTATTGCCGCAGCGCCTGAGTTGCTTGAGGCATTGGCATTAATTTCCCGCTACATCGAGCCGACTGCAGTTGACGCGGCTTCGATGCAAAAAGTCGCACGCGCCGCCATCGCCAAGGCAACAGGGACTGCATCGAGCGCTGCGCAGGAAGCAAGGGCGAAGCCATGAACACCAACACCATATTCCCGCCGCCAGCAAAATGGTCGCCGCAAAATGAGCAGGGCACGACGAAACGCCTTGAGGTGCTGAAAGCTTCGCTGCAAAAGAAAGAGGCGCTTCCTAAGCCGATTCAAGACCTGATTGAAGCAGGCGAATTAGTACAGTGGCGCAGGTACCCAACCATTTTCTTTGTAGAAGGCGTTGGGAAAGCACGAATCATTTGGGACTCTGAAAAAGGCATTGTCGCCCACAGGTATTTGCGCGACATCCAAAAGGATCAGTACCCTAAATTTAGGGATGTGTTCAACAAACTGAGCGCCGATATTGCCGCCCAGCCAGTGGAAGGGGTGAGGTATGAATGACCGCGAATTGCTAGAGCTGGCGGCGAAGGCTGCGGGCATCGAAATCGAGCCATGCACCTGTAGCGATCCTCGATGGCCGTTCCGTACCGGCAAAGCCGGAAGGAGCGGGCACTGGAACCCCCTAGAAGACGACGGCGACGCGCTGCGGCTGGCGGTGACTTTGAATATGGGAGTCAGCATTCCAGTGTGGAAAGATAATCGTATTGACGTTATCACTTTCCGAGATTCTAGGGTCAATGTGATTGAAAAAGGAAACGATGCTATGGCAGCCACTCGCCGCGCCATCGTCCGTGCTGCTGCGGCTATAGGAGAGGCGTTATGAACATCAAAACCATCTCAATTTGTCTGCTTGGCATGATAATGATGCTGGCATCTATATGGATTGGCTCGTGGGCTGCGCACGAGTTTGCGGGGACTTGGATGCGGAACCCAGCCATAGTGAGTGCGAGTCTTGCATTCTCAGCTGGCTTTGGAATCGTGGGCGCTACCGTTTCAGTGTCTGAGTTTGGAGGATGACAATGGCTAAAGTAACCCTGCTCTTTTATCGAGCCTTTGATAACCCTCACGCTACGCTACTCGATAAGCTAGTGGCATGGATCGACGGCGGCAACCACTCCCATGTGGAGGTGGTTACGAACAATGCGCCGTGGGCGCTGCACACCGTGGGCTGTCATTTGCTGCGTGGCGGGGTATCGGCTGGCGATTACACGGCTGAAGCTGACTATTGCGATATCGTGACTTTTGACGCGGTGGACAATGCGCAGGCGCTTTATTTGGCTACGCGCGGACAGGGCTACTCAATCCTTGCCGCTGCTGCTACGCGCTGGCATTGGCTGCCTAGTCGAGGATGGGCGTGCAATGTTTGGGCTGCTGCTGCGTGTGGGATGGATGGCAGGCGCTTGCCGATTTGGCAGCTGTTCGAGATTGCTGTTTCACGAAAGGCTTAATATGGATACCTGTGAATGGATACTTGCCGTCTTTGCCGCCTTCATCTTTACCGTTGCAGGGGTTGGTATTTACGATGCAGTATATGGCGAAAAAATAGTTTTGCTCAAAAGCCAATGGGTTTGCACCGAAACTAAAACATCGCTCAGGCCGCAAACCACCATCGGCGTCAAGTCGCCAATCACAATCATGGTTCCGCGCTCTGATTGCGTCGAATACAAAAGGCAATAAGATGCAAGAAAACACAAAAGACGCTGCGATGATCCGCGTGATTCGATCGATTTTGCGATGCGACAAATGCGGGCTAGCGCTTAAACCGCTCGCGCTTGTCATGGTCTTTCTGGCACTCCAAGTCGCAAAACCTGCCTGCTACTTTCGCGCCGCGATTTAGGCAAATACCCACAGGCCGATGGTCTACAAACCGCGCGGCCTTTTGCCTAGCTGCGACGCGCTCCATCTCTTCCAAGTGGGCGCTGAATTCGAGTTGATCCATGCTATTCGGTGACTAGCTGCAAGCCCAGCCGCGCCATTGCGACGAATGGCTGCTGCTCTGAAACATCGAGCGCCGCGAATAGCCCGCCTATGGTCTTAGCGTCTACCGTTTGGCCAGCGTCTTTGGCAAGCTGAATGACTGCGTCGACATCGCCAGCGCTGCGCTCGACCGTGTTCACATCGTCCACCATCGTGACCGTGCCGACTGGCAGAATGTCGGCGAAGTGGTTTTCAACCGCGCCGCTGCTGATGAAGTGCGTAGCGGGCGCTTCGCCCGTAGCTGATAGGCCAGTCGTAAACATCCCCGCGCCTGCCTCGCCCGCGGCTGCTACGCAAAGGGCTTGCGCAAGCGTTTGCGCGGCTTTGGGCAAGGTTATTGTGAGGTTCGTGTAGATGGTCATGCCTCAGCCCTCAATCACTGCATCATAGGTTTTGGCGAAAATATCAGGTTTGCAGGGATAAAATTCGCCGTTCACGCCTTTGATAATCCAGTCGCCCACATTGGCCTGCATCACGCCTTCTAGCGTCGGAATCTCTAGGTATGTTCGGCCTTCTGGCTTGTCGCTTGGCGCTGTTGGCATATGCAGTTGAGCGCACCGCATGAAATTTGCAATGTCTGCATTGTTGTACTCAACCGATTCGCCAAACTTGCGCTTAGTGCGAGAAATTTCAACGAATTGAACCGCCTCAATCACCACCGGTTTTTTGCGGAATTTAGTCATTGGTTTACTTTCTGTGATGGTCATAGGCCAGCTTTCTGCATTTGATAGTTGCGGATGACCCCGCGCTCATAGGCGCTTGGCGGTGGGCCAGCTCGGTAGATTGGCTCGGTGATTTGGCCGTTGAAGTAGCCAGTTGAAGCACCGCGATACAGGGTGATGGTCGAAGAACCCGCCGTAACGACAGGCCGCGCAACAGTGACAGGCGCAGAGCCGTCAATCTGTACGCTCAAGACAGCGCCATCGTCCATCACTTCATAGCGCTTGCCCTCGGCCACAGCCGCCGAAACAGTGCTAGCTACAGTCGTTATAGCCGCTCCATTACCAGCGCTCAGTTCTAGCTTGTCGCTGGCGTTGATTGCCAGCTCGTAGCCATTGTTGCCCGAGCGGTCAGACCAAATCACGCGCCGCGTACCAGCGCCGCCCATAGGCCGAATCACATCCGAGAAATAAAACCCAGTCGTAGAGCCGCCGCCGCCGCAGGTATAGAAGTCGTCTACTTCGACGCGTAGGGATTTGGGGAAGCCGACTGAATCGTAGTCTGTTGCGGTGGTTACGCGTTGGTATGGGAGGGAGGCTTGAGCTACAGGCACTAAGGAGTAGGCCGTCACCGTGAAGGATTTGGCAGAGTTGGCTGAGTATTTAACAATGCCAATATTTCCTGAAGTTATTAAAATAGGCGCAGTCGTCAGCCGATATAACCCGCCGCCTAGCGGCACTGTCGAAGCTGCTTGCACCGGATTACCACTAACAACCAGCATAAAGTCGCTACCTACACCTTGACTCGCCGTTAAAGGGGTGCTTCCGTCATCCATCTTTACGACAACCGAAAAGACACAAGTCAAACCCACCGCTGGCGATCCAGACTTGTAAGCGTACCCATCAGATGGGTGCAAAGCAAAACGAACCGCACCCAGATAGCCGCTTAAAGTGCTATAGGAGTAATTAGCACCAGCGGAAACGCCAGAATTACCAGCAAACTCGGAGTTACCTAGTAAATTCACCCTCGCACTCACCACGCCACGCGCCGTGCTAGTAACCTGACTCGCATTGTTACCACGCCCGCTACGGTCAAGCACCCGTCCAACAGGCTGTTCAAGCGCAGTGTATGGCAGAGTGCCAGCGCTGTCTTGCGAGAGCGAAGCGAAGTCGGTGAAGGGCAGCCAAAACCCTTGCTGGCCTTGGGCGAAAAGGCCCGCGATAACCGTTTGCGGCGTCGTGATGTCGGGAGTAAGCGCATCCCGAACCGCAGGGCGAACGGCTGGCCGTACTTGCGGGAATTGCATCATGCGCGGTCTACCCCGTAAGCCTCGGGACTAAGGCGACGCAACACGCGGAAAGTGACAGGCCCATCAAATCGGGCCGTCATTTTCTGCTCTGCCCAAGACATGGTGTAGGACTTTGTCCAGTTGCCATCCGTCCGCTGGAACTGCAACTCAATGACAGCATCGACTGGGACTGTCGCAGCGCCAGCGCCCGTTAAAAAGAGCGTTGCCGATTCGCCAGCAGCAAGGCTTGCGGGCGTGGATGTTGCGGCGGTAGTGCCAGCCGCTAAAATTGTTGTTGCCATGATTTCGCCTTATTTAATGGAAGTGTTCACGCATCGCTCCAAGCGCTGCGCATAAAGATTTTCGCAGAGCGCGCCAGCTGCGCTTAATCGCTCAGAATATTGGCTGATTTCTCGACCGCTTTGCTCCAGCCCGATAAGCAGCCCTGAGAGCAGATCAGGGGCATCGGCACTTTGGACACCTTCGCCGCATCGGGCAGGGTGGGTGGCTTGATACCGTCGGAGCGATTCGCGCAAGCTGATAGCAGCAGTGCTAGCGCTAGCGTAATCAGCGCTGATTTTGAGATTTTGTTGGTGTGTTTCATTTAATGCCTCTGTAAATTTGGCCTGCGCCGCTGCTGCATCGGCCTTGACCTGCGCGATTTGATTGGCGTGCTTGGCTTCGATGCGGCCTATTTTGGCAGAGTGCCACACGCTTGACAAGGTAATTGCGAATATAGCGCCAACAGCCACTAAAGCGGCTGTTTTAAGCATGACAAATGATGGCAGATACATATTGGCTACACCTCGGACAATAATGCGGCTATACGCCGCGCCCAGCCTTTGCCGAAAGTTGGCCAGCTTGGAATGTTCGTCATAAATTGCAAACGCGCACCCAGCATCTTAGCCGCCAGTTCGCGCCCGTCGTATAGTTGGGCGGCGGCTAAAGTCTGCTTGCCGATAACACCATCTTGGGGAACTCGCAGGGCTTGCTGTAGCCACTTCGCGGCCTGCTTGACGCCTGAGTTGACAGCCGCATCAAATACCGCATAACGCGCAGCATCAGGTAGCTTATCGGCCTGCACTGCGTCCCAATAATCTTTTTTGTAGATGGCCATAGCCACCGACTGAGGCAGCGCGCGCATTGCGCCCGTGTAACCGTTTGCGCGTGCTACTGCGATTGTTACGCCCCACATTGTTTCGCCACCCGTGTCGCGCGGGTTGTTGCTGTAGCCACCTTCGTGCCCTAGCAGCTTAGTGAAAGCTTCCTCGAATTTCATTTTTTGCCGTCTTGCTTCAAGCGCAGAACAATCGCCAAGCAAAAGAAAACGCCAGCGATTGCAGGCGCATGCCCTTGCATAGCTTCGCGCCATTCAGTCGGCATGAGCGCCCAAGCATGGATCATTGCATCAGGGAAGGCCGTAATTAAGCTAGAGGCCAAAGCCCCAAGCGCGGCAAGGCGCACGCTTGACCACTTCCACGCCTCGCGCCAGTTTGGTATTAGTTTAATCATGTTGCGGCCTTAAAGTTCATCGAAGTCCGTGCCAGCTGGGTCGCTGGAATCTTTCAGCTTCTTCATGCGTGCGCGAAAGATAATCGCCGCCCGCTTTTCGGAGCGCCTGCGCCCAGCCCATAGATGCGTTTGCACGATAAGCTGCACTATGAAGCCCAAGACGCCGACGATAATACCGATGCACATCGCCCATTCATTGAGATTCAGCCCGCCTAAGACAGCGGTCAGGCCGCCTGAAATACTAGCGCCAGCGGCGACCTTGGCAATTGCCGCGTCTTGCGCGGTAGAGTTTAGGAGATCGTAGCTCATTTGGCGGCCTTGGGTTTGTTTAGGCATGGCGTTTCATTGTGCAATTTTAGCCCCTGAGGTTTTGTGTAATTGTAACTTAGCGCAGCTCTAACCAAGTGCCCACGCCTGAGATCGCAGCTTGATAGGTGCTGCCATTGGGGACGGTGATAGAGACGAAGCGCGGCGGGTTGCTGCCCACGAGTGGCATCGAGGCAGCCGCCAGCCCACCCACTAGAATATTGCCGTAAGCGCCGTCTGCCAAAGAGATCGCTACCTGAATCGCGCGGCCTGTCGCGTTGGTGTACACAGTTCCAGCTACACGGCTGGCGGCCACATTGACCCAATTGCGACCCATGCTATCGCTGGTGCTGTGCCACTTCGCTAGCCGCGTTATTTGAGCCGTGCCAGCCGATGTTTCAGTCACCAAAGACAGTGGGCCAGCCCCGTTAGCGTGCGCGGCGTTTACCACGATTGAGCCTAGGGTGAAGCTCTCGACCGTGAAGATTTTATTGTTGCTCGAGGTGCCAGCGACTTGGATAACATCGCCAAATGCCAGCTTTAGCGCTGGCGTCCAGTTGCCAGCCGCCGTGATGGTGTTCGTGGTGGCATTGAATGTGAGCGCGGTGATCACTTTCGGCATGGTGTCGCCGTTTTGGATGTTGTTTAGGTCTGGTATGGAGTTACTCGCGCCGACGCCAACTGCGCGGAATGCCGCTGCGCCAAGGTCGGCATTCGTAGGAACTTCGCCCGCTGCCACGCCTGTATTTTTAGCCGCCGCTGTGCCAAGCTGTGAATTGAGAGGAACTTCGCCAGCGCCTGTGCCAGTGTTGCGCGTAGCCGCTGTGCCAAGTGCAATGTCCCAATTTGAGCCTGGCACGCCAGGGGTCGCGGTGTTGCTTGCGACTGTGCTGATATAAACCGTGCCCGCGTTATCGACGCGCGCGCCCAATGGCCAGCCGCCCGTGATGGCTGTCCATTTGGCGAAGCCGTACTGCTGCACCTCGCCAAGCGCCTGCGTGACTTCGTTCAAGATGCCGTTGAACTCTCTGCGCCCGACGGGGCGGCGCGCTGGGTCGCCAGATGGCTTTTCGTAATCGGATGTAAAGCCTGTTGGCAGTGATACCTTGCCAGTGCCCGGGTCAGTTACCGCTAGCGCTTCTTTGTCGCCAGTGGCGGCGAAAGGTGTTTTATATATTTCGGTCATTTAGTAGCCCTTTGCAAAACTGCCGTCTTCAAAACCAAGATGATTCACGCCAAAACCGAACACGGCTGGCAGTGCTTCATCCCAAACCACGCCGACAGCAGCAGGGCGCGGCAAGGCGTCCGTGCGGTCGAACAAATCGCGCAACTGAAAGTTAATCGGCTGCGTGAAAAAATACTTGATCTTCATCACCCCATTCGGCGCGACAAAGCCCGCATTAGCCCCAAACGCCACGGCAATAGCGCGGTTAATGTTAGGCACTGTCGGGCGCATTGTCAGCCGAAACCAGCGCAGCAGCAAGGCGCTGCGTGCATCGTCAGGGCGCAAGACGCTAACAGATGAGCCGGGGATGCCGAAGCCTGCCTGCTCGAAGTTTTCATTGTTTGCGCTGAATCCCCACACATCACCTACCACTGGGGGCAGGCTGCTAATGGAGATTTGGTAATTCAAAATCCGCGCCCAAACGGCGAGGCCAAACTCGTTCGCCGTTGTCAGGTCGAATACATCGCGGATCCAGTTGTCCCAAAAGCCCGCGTTGTTCGCGTCCATAAAGGTTTGGTCATTTTGCGCGAGCTGCACCATTTTCGGCGCGCCCTCGTACTGCCACAGGATCGAGCGCATCAAATCTGCGCTGTTATCAATGGCTTGAGCGCGGCTTGTCATACCGTAACAACAGATATTGAGCCAAGGCCGGCACGGGCGATTTGGTTCGCAGCGATTGCTAAAACATTGGTGCTAAAAGAGTTAGCAGCAACGGTTGTTAGCTCCACCTTCAAAACCGAAATCATCGGGTTTTGCTGGTTTATCGCGCCTGAAATTTCCCACGGCGATACATCCGCGCCGACGATGAAGCTTTGGTCGCCAGCTAGCAATCCGTTTATGTAGTTCAGCACCAACTGTGGAATGATGGTAGTCAGGTCAATCGCCATCGCGCGCGCGGTGACTTTGATCAAAATAGGCACATCAATGGGTCTGTCAAACAGCACTGTATAGGACTGCCCCGATACCGGCTCTAATACGCCAACAGACACCGATCCGTTATAGCCAGCGCCCGCTGATACCGAATCGAATAACGCGTTTGCAACGTCATTATCAGAGCCGCCCTCAACGCACGCCCACACTGAATGCGGCGCTAGCGTGATGCCGTCGATCACCTGCGTGGTATCGGCCGCATTTTCGAGCGCATTTAAGCTGCGCACCTCGGGCAGATCGTATAGGCGGCTGGTGATAGCCTCCAAAGTGCCAGATGATTGCAGCGCTAGCGTTTGGCGACGGCGGCGGCGGCTTTGTGCATCGCTTTCTTGGTCGCGGCCAACAATTGCCGCGGTGGGATTGTCTACAGACTCCCAGCCAAGCACAGAGCTGGCGATTGTGTTCAATCCATGAGGTGGCACGGTGATCGCGCCGAAATCGAGCGCGCGGAAAGTGCCCGTAGTCGTGCCAGCTAGGTCTAGTTGCTGCGCATCCACCAGCTCGAAGCGCTCGCCAGTTGCGGCGATAGCAAGCGAACCGGCTGGAACCACAGTACCAGGCACGCCCGCAAGGGTGACGCCAGTTAATAGGCTCTTCACCGACGCATTGCGCTGGCCGCCGGTGAGGCGCCAAATAGCATCTAGGAACACGCCGCCCGCGATATCGGGGTTTATCTGGTTTGCCAGCGCCGCGTTGTTGCGGGCGATAGCGTCGCGCTCCTCGGTGATGCGCGTGATTAAAACGCCAGCAGGCGTGGATGGCTCGACCGCCAAATCATCGCCAAAAACGGCGCGAAATTCGGCCTCCACCTGCGCACGCGTAGTCGCTGTGTCAGGGACGATAACGCCAGTCTCGGTAATGAATTGATAGTTATTAGCCATTGATGGTCGTTATCCCATAGATTGTATCTATTGACGCATTGTAGCTGACAATCTCGCCCACTTGCAAGACGGTGAGGCTGCGCACCGCGCGCACTTCAGGCACCGATTGCAGGCGGCGGCGCAACGCGGCCTCGAATTGCACAGTATCGCCACGCGCAAAGACCGTGCCAAAGTAGGGCACGCCTTCGTCTATGGCGTGAATCATCTCGCCAAGGAGCGTTTTAGCGTAGTTTTCGGCTGTTTGCGCCACCGCTTTGATGCCTGAGAGCATCTCGATGCTGGCGCTCTTGCCAAGGGTCAGGTCGTTTTTATCGTCAAGTTGGAAGGTAATCATATTGGTGTCCCCGTGTTGCCTGAGCCAGTCTGCACGCCCCCGTGAACATGGCTAAAGCCGACATTCATGCCGTTGTTGCTGAGTGCGCCACCGATGCCGGTGTCGCCTGTTACCACCAGATCGCCCGTGATCGCAACATTCCCGTTTATCTCGATCAGCGGCGCATCAATGGCCACTTTGCCAGCGTGCATGGATAGGCAAACAGTGCCGTCTAGGCTTTGCAGCACCAGCGCGTTCGCATTGGCTCCACTGATCGCCCAGCCTTTGAGCGAATCTGGAAAAAACATAGCATCCGAAAAGCTGTGCAGGCGCTCTGTGTTCGGCCAGTCCTCTAGCCCGCCTCGCTGGAACATCAAAGAGGTGTCGCGGTCATTGGCCTTGAGCCAGCCGAAGTCGCCAGGCTTGATGGGAAAGCGCATAAAGAAACCGCCGCCACCGAAACGGAACACGGGCACGCCAAAAACGCCCGCGCGGCTTATCTTTTGGCCGTCCGTGGTGCCCACCATAATGAGCGGCTGGACGGTTGCGCGGTTTGTCGCGTCGTCATAGCTGATCACCTTAGCTGGCAGCATATCGTCGAGGTTTTCTCGGATGTATGTTTTTAACCACGCGCCCATAATCGCGCCCATGTCGCCATCGTCCGCCGCATCAATGTTTGGGGTGCTTTCAATCATAGCGGTGTGCAGGTGGCAATATAGAGGAATGGGTCGTCATGACTGGCGAGGTTAAACTTGATTTGGTCAATTTTATAGTCGCCGTTTGCCGCTGGGTTAAAGCGCGAATCAAGCCTGAGCATACCACCAAGCGTCGGCGCGCCGTCGAAAAGGTAGGTCACTTCAACGCCCTTTTCGGTGACCTTGGGGATGCCCACAAGCCCGCTGTTCATATTCAAGACGGTCACGCGCCCTTTGGTGGCCTTGGCCTTATCTTGCACCAATAGCACGCCATCATCGAGGAAGGCGCGCACGCCGCCAGCCGATGCTAGGCGGGACACCTGCCCCATGGCGCCGCCCGTGTATGTGTAGCTGCTGATTTGCTTATCGGTGGCCTGGAAGTCCAGCGTTGCCTTGATGTCACGCGCTACCTGCGCGGCTATTTCTGACAGCTTCGCACGCGCGCCCGATGATCGCGACACAGCTAGACTAGCAGCGCCCGCGCCCGTCTTTGCGGTCAGCTCGACGTCCACATCTGGCGGGGGCGATGGTGAGGCGGTGACAATATCGCCCGCAAAGACCTGAGCAAGCCCTGTCGATACGCGGCCAGCTTCCACCACCATTCGCACATGCTTTTTGCCCTTTAGCAGCGGCGAGCATTGGGTTAATAGGTAATCGCGGCTGGTACGGTTCAGGCCGCTGATCGTTACCTTGCACTCGTTCTGCTCTGCGTTGGCCGACTTCGTGCCCGATACGCGGATTTGCATCCCGTCTAGGGCTTGGTAGTAGCGCATCTGCCCCTCGATCTCAAGGCCGACGCGAATGGCGCGCAGGTCAATCATGCGAGCAGCTCTGCTAGTGTGGCATACCAAAGAGTATGCGCGCCGCCGAACTCTGTCCAATACGGAATCTCATCGTTTGGCGTGTCAAAAATCATGTTGCCGAAGCCCGAAAGATAGGCATAAGGCACAAGGGGCGCGCCCGCTACAAGGCGGTGGCCTTGCACGATGGAGCGCCCGTTAATCTCGATATCCGCCGCCATTTGGTCATTGCCTAGGTCAATCAGCGCCAGCGCCCAAAGCGCGCCGCTCGGGTCGGTGAATGTGAAAGACTGATTAGGGATGGCGGCTAGGTTAATTTGTAGCATGGCTTGCCTTATTTGAACCAGCCTGCAACGCCGCCTGCTAATTCGCGAGCGGCGCTTTGGCTTTTAACTTTAGCTTCAGGCGTTGCCGCTTCTTGCCCGCGCACTTGCCCGCGCTTGGAGGTGCTAGATTGTTTTTTACTGGCCACCTTGCGCGGTGGCAGCGCGCCTGTCTCGGGCTTGACCTCTAGGAACTCTTGCAGGCTTATCGTGCCCGTGAAGGCGTTGAAGTGATCCGCATCTTCATCATGCGGGATGGCAACGATTAGCATTTTCTCAATGCTGCAAACGCGGCTCTGAAAGGTCACTAGCGTGTTTTTCTCCCACGCCGTAAAAAGCGCTTGATAGGCGTTCTTGATGTCCTCAACCGAAATCAGGTCAAGAACGACCTCCGCCAGCTCTGTGACCACATGGTCGCTGCGCTCTGTCCCATCCTCTACCGCAAACTTAGTAGCGCGCTTTTCGCGCGAGACCGAAACCTTGAGCGGGCTGATATTTATAAAGAGCGGCTCTAGCGTATCCGCGTCAAGAATGGCGATTTTTGCGACTTCTTCCATTATCGAGCCACCCCTGTAGCGGCTGAGTTTTGGACGCTGCGCAATTGGTCTTTAAGCGCCCCACCTACCCCTTGCGCAATGCCGCTTGCATCGGTCGCTTGGGTGTTTACGGTGACTTGCCCGACGGCTACGGATGTTTGGGTGGTGCTGTTCGTCATGTTGCTAATGGCGTTGCTTGTCGTGGAGTTTAGCTGGTTTGCCGCCGCGCCGCCTAGCGCGCCCTTGGCTTTGCCTAAACCCTCGGCCACGAACTCCACGCCTGCTACGATTTTACCAGTTAGACCTTCGCGCAGCGCCTGCACTTTGTCTAGCAATCGGCTGACCCAATCCACCATTGTTTGAAACACGCCCACGCCAAAAGTGAGGAAGCCTGAAAGCGCGTCAATTAAACTTTCGCGCACCGCTTTAGACAGCTCAAGCACCCAAACGATCATGCCTCGCATTTTGTCGACTAGGGCGCCAGTGCCCGCGCTGGCCAAGTCCCACCCCGCCGCGATCAGCTCGAACAAGCTAGCCATGCTGTCGCGTAGATAGTCGTAAATTGCTTTTAATGATTCACTGCTGTTTAGCAGGTCGCCCATTAGCGAATCATTGCCCTCCATGAAGTTAGCAATATCGTCGTACATCAAGACCAACAGAGCGCCAGCTATAAGCAAAGGCGCGGCAATGGCGATTATCGGGCCAAGCATAGCCCAAAGCGCAGCGGCTGCACCGGCGGCCGCTGGTATGAGTAGGGCGGTGATAACGCCAGCAATACCGACCAATGCGGCGCTGACTAGCGGCGAGTGGCGGTTTAGGAACCCGTACACGCTGGCGAATTTCTCCTTCATCCAGATCAAAGCGGGCAGCAGCTTTAGCGCTATCTTGCCCGCGAATTGGCTCATCTCATCTTTGAGCTTATTTTGCGAATCTTTATACTTGCCCGCTAGCTCCGTCGACTCCTTGGTCATTATCGAGCTAGCCTTTTGCAGCGCCATGATTCGGGTGAATTCTTGGCGCCCTTTGAGCATTAGCTCTAAAGTTTCTTGGTCGCGAATGCCCATCGAGCGCAGGTTGTAGAGAGCTTCTTGTCTTGACATGCCTTCTAGCTTGCCAGATAGCTCAGCAAGCACATCAAGCGTACCTCGGGCTTTGCCGCTTGAATCTTCCAGCGCAATGCCTAGCGACGCGAAACCCTTCTCGCCGTCCTTGACACCTTCTTTCAGCTCTTGCCCGATCTTCATCGAGACCTTTTGCATAGACCCAAGCGCACCCTCCATCGTGCCGCCCAAGCCCTGAATACTGCGGCTGAAGGCGTCCACATCCTCGACGGCCTCGCCATTCATTTCGGCAAAGTCGCCAATAGTATCGCCGACATCCGCGAATTGAGACACCATGCTGGACAGTGCGCGCACCGCGAAAGCCGCCGCCGCCGCTAGGCCGATGTTTTTTAAGCCATCGCCGATCTTGGCCGCCATCTGCTCGCCCGCTTTTTCGGCCTCGGTCATTTTCTTGCCGAGCTTATCCACGCCCTTTTCCGAGTCCTGCAAGCATTTTTCAAGACCTTTTGTGTCCCCGTTTATTGCGTAGGTAAGAATGTCGATCAGCATGTTTTACCTCTTGTTTTTTTGCGCCTCAATGGCGAGCGCCTCATTGCATTTATTTGTGGTCGCAATCTCCCACAGATCCAGCGCCTCTTCTAAATCGATGCTGGTTTTTAGCTCGGTGTATCGCGCGAGTCCTGAGCTAACAATTGCCCCAATAAAGGGGTCAGCATTGGCATAATCGATTTGACGAATTCCGAGGTCAGGTAGCCGAGGAAACCGCGCTTCCCGTCGCTGCCGAAAAAACCCGTGTTTTCTTCCAGCATTGCCGCCTCCAATTTAACGAGTTGGATCACATCCTCGACATGATTGTCAACCAGTGCCTTAGTGCTCAAGCGCTGCTCTCGCCCGTCGATCTCGACCGCTACATACTGCATCATTAGCAGCATGGTGGCTTCGTTCGTCGCGTATTCGCCAAGCTTTGGGATAAGGCTAGTCGGGTACTTTGCGACAATCTCACGCGCAACCGTAGCAGGGGCGCGAGAAATAACGAACGCTTTCTCGACCCCCTCTTTGTTCGCGATCAATACCGTTTTGGGTTTGATCAGGTCTGCCATTTATCGCCCTTTGTTTATGTTCTGGAAGGCGAAAGTATAACTCTTAGATTTCAGGCGGCCAGCACTTGCAGGGCTGGTGCCTGGCTGCCCGTTGGTCATCTTGCCCTCGCTCAGTGTTAGCGCCTCGCCGCCTGGGAACACCACAGAGATTGTCAAAGTGTCGCGCGCGCTGGCCTTGTTCTTCGCCGCGCGGTTCGCGTCAAAGATCACCGCTAGGTTTTGGTCTGTAGGACTGTTTGGTATCACATTAAAGGTGATCATGATAGGGACTGGTGAAGTCCACACCACCATGTCGCCGTTAGCATTCATTGCCGTGCTGGCAATGTCGATGGCAGGGATGTCGAACGGATCTGCATCATCCGCCCAGTCCGTCAATAGGAAGCCTTGCGGCATGGTTTTGCTAGCGACTAGGTTGGCAGTCGTGCCTTGTGCTGATATGTCGAACATGCTGGTTTGCTCCTATTAAACGAGATTGTGCGAGCCTTCGATCTTGCGGATCGAGTCGCCCTTGCTGTAGAAAAGTGTGTATTTGAGTGTGTAATCGGTAACGCCAGAGCCGCCCGTATTCTGCACGACTTGGGCATTTTTCCAATAGCCTTGCGTTTGCACATCCTGCCACGCGAGGTCGTCGCCTGTGGCTTGGGTAATGGCGACTTTTTGCGTCGGCGTCAAGGTCTTGCCCGCGATGATCGTGCCATTTACCAAAGCTTGGTCAATGCCGCCCTGCACGATAGACAGCACCATGGCGCGGCCATCGGCGTTTGCAGGTATGCGTCCTACACCAATGAGCAAGCTCAAAAGGCGGCTGCTTAGGTAAGCCTTGAGCCACTGCTCGTTGCCATGCACAGACATATCGACTGGGGCTGTCGCTGGACCACACAAAACACCGCGCTGGAAGAAGCTGATTAACTGCCCCGCGCTTGCGGTGCGACCGTAATAGTTCACGCGCAGGTTATCCATGCGGGTCGCTTGCGCGTCGCTGGTAATGCCTGGCGTTAGAGTCGTGCCAGCTTGGCGGTACATGTAGTTCACGGCGGCACTACGGCGCTGGTAGTCCGTCGCGGCAAGGATGGCCATTGGCAGGGCGCTTACATACTGCTGAGAGGCTAGGAAAGGCTCCAAAACGAGGCCAACGCTAGCATTGCCGATGAAGGTGGCCGAAACAGTTTCTGCGCTGTTGGCGGTGTCATTAAATGGTATGTAGAGCTGGTACTTCACATTCTTAGACGATACATAATTTGCGAGCGCTACCGCTTCAGGGGTGGTAGGGTTCGCGGCCATGCTCAAAAATACCGCGCTGCCGAAACTGTCGCTAGCTGATTCGGCGGCTTGGAACGCCTCAAGGAAGGTCTGTGCTAGCGTGCTAGGGATGCTGATTGATCCCGAACCAACCCAGCCTAGCATAGGCGCAAGGTCTACGCCAGCGCTGGTGCTGATTGTGAGGGTCGCGCCCGTAGCAGCGGTGTTGCCGTTGATGCTGAAGGTGTCGCGCGTCGGGCTGTAGGTGACTGTAGCAATAGGCACCGCGCCATTGGCCGCCGTGATAGCCGCGGTAACAAGTGTTGCAACATCGGCGAGGCTGCTGGCTGAAGAGAGGTTGAGAGCTGAAACCGTAACCACCGTGCCAGATACCGCCAGCTTAAGCGCGCCGTTAGTCACCGCTTTGATGGTTGCAAACGGGCTGTGCGTACCACCCAAGATGGCTGGAGCCACTGGCGCAGTGGCGGCCAGTGCAAACTGCAAAGACTGGGCAGAGCTGGCGGGTGCTGGGCTGACATAGCCGAAATACTGAGCCGCGAAGGCCGCCTCGTCTGAGCCTGCGCCGAAATAAGAAGCAACATCTGCTGCATTGCTGAATTGCAGGATGGAATCTAAAGGCACGCGGGCATTAGGCGTAAACACGCGCCCCGCAAGGCTCTGCTGGGCGACGGAATCCGCACCCGTAACGCTGGAAGTGATCCGCACATAGCGGGTCTGGTTGATGTTGCTCATTTTGGCTCCTAGGGGTGGGTTAAAGTGTCTCTATTGTCGCCGCATCGGTCGAAGCGGTCAATTTTGTTGCGCTTTGTTGCAAGGTAAACGCTACCGTGAAATTAGGTGATTGCTCATACTGCCCGCGCTCGTTTACGAAGGTTGGGCTGAGAATGTTAGAGGGGCGCTGGACGCCAGCATTGTACAATCGCGCCGACTCGACAAAGGCCAAGCTGCTAACGACATTGCGCACCACTTCAATGCAGTCGTGCGGGTCGCTATCAGCCACGGCGGTGAATTGGTAAAGGTATTCAGTAACCTGCCGTTCGGTTTGGTTAAGCGTAGTGGGTGACGCAAGCGCATAGCTGCGCGCCTGCCAGCCGCGCATGGTGGTGCCAATGCGGTGAAAGTAAATGCCGTTTGTGCGGCCTTCGCGCTGGGGCTGTTCGCCGCGTATGATTTGCAGCGCAAATGCCGCAGGCAGGTGCAACATCAGCAGGGCGCGCATAACCTTTTCAAAATCCTCTTGCGGAGTCGTTATCATGCCGCCACCTCTTGGCAAACAATCGAGCGCCAGCCGTTTTCATCCAGCCAGTCTTCGATGGCGATCACATTGTAGGTCTTGCCTAGGTGGATGATGATGTCGGGCGCTGTGCCACTGGTTGCCACGGCAAGCGGATTGGAAGTGCGGAAAGACCAAACGCGCTCTGTCTGATCAATCCCCATAGCTTTAGCCGTTTGGGTTTTTATAGGCTGCCATGCGCCGACAATTTGCACGCCTGTTGCGTAGGTGTTGACCCAGTCGCCACGGTCATTCAACGCGCGGCTGACAAAAGCTTTATAGGTAACGGTGGTCGCCCCTAATACGCTCAAGGCAACATTCAGGACATTGAAGCCGATGATGTTCATAGGTTGCCCACCTTATGCGTGACCGATTGCAGCATCTGCCCTGTGTCTACCAACGGCTTGCTGGAAGTGCCCCCGCTTGCGTTGGTGCGCGCGCGTATGGTGGCCTCTTTCAACGGCGGGCTTGTGATGCGTGCGATGGCCTCTGCCACCTGACCCGCTGCCATGCCGCCGATGCCTTCAAGCGCAGCGTCTGCTGTCGTGTCGCCCTTAATGACAGCTAGGCTTGCGCCCGCAACTTGCCGCGCCCACTCGTTAGCCTTGGCCGCTATGGTAGGGCGGAAGAATGAGCGCGCTGGGATGCCGCCCGCTGGGTAGCCGAATTCATGGATTGCCGCAACATAAGCGACGGGCGTTCCATCTGGATAAACGGCCTCCTCGAAGAAGCCGATATCCACTTTCTTATCGCCGAAAGCTTGCAATACGCTTTGAATCTTGGGGATGTCGCCAGTACGGGTTAGCTTCATTATCGCCCCCGATAGCCATAAACCCCTGCGAAGGCGTCGCCCTCTGGAGCGCCGCCGACATAAAATCCCGATCCTGAGCAAGCTGTGAGCAGTGCCCGCGCCATTTGGCCGTAAGGGCTTGAGCCTAGCCAAACGCTCCAACTGTCGTCGCCAGCCGCTTGCTGGAAGCTGACAGACACACCGCCCACTGACACGGACGAAACCGCGCCAGGGGCAGCGCCGCCAGCGCCTTGATTTACGGCCAGCACATGAGCGGTTAAAGCAAGCCAAGCCTGCTCTGAGCACGCGCACCCGTTTACATCCGCCAAGCACTCCGCCTGCACCGACGCCGCCAATACCGCCGCGTCGCTGATAGCTGCGAAGGCTGGGTAAAGGGTGCGAAAGGTGGCAAGCGGAAAGGCCATTATTTAGCCTTGGCTGTTGCGCCGCTGGCTTTTTTAGCAAGCGTTTCTTTGGTTGCTTGAGCGCCTTTATCTTCGGCATTCATGTCTTCGGCGACTTTGTCAGCCTTGACTTCTTTCACATCGATATGCAAAAAGCCGTTGCGCAGGTGGGCAGCGAAAACCTCATGCGTGCGCAGGGCTTCCAGCTCAACATCTGTCACCTCTGTACACACGCCGCGCGGGGTCAGCATATGCTTGCTGGTGACATTCGCGCCGCCTTCGATGCGCACCATGCCGACGGTCGTGCCGTAAGCCTGGGCTGCTGCGAGCGTGCTGTAAATATAGATGGGGTTTGCCATTTGTGGATCCTTGTTTTGGTGAGACGGGGTGCTTTCGCAGCACCCCATCTAGTTTAAGCGCTAATGGTGTAGCGAACAACAGCCCACGGGCGCGTTACCAAAACGCCAGCCGTAGCATTAACGGCGTCTTCGATGTAACCCTTGACCATGTTTTGCGTGCCGACCACTTGATAGCGGGCTGGTACGATTTGCAACATAGCCGCGCCGCCGATGTCGCTGTCGTCATAACCAGCGATATCTTCGAGGAACAAGTAAGCCACATCCAAGCCGCCATTTGCGCCTTTCAGCTCTGGCACTTCAACGATACGCGTGTTCGGGTAAGCGCGCATAATCCAAGCCTTGACCGTGTCGCCTGAAGCGTCCGATGGACGGCGTGTGAAGATGCTGCTGTAGCCCGTTGGCAAAGCAAATACCATGTTGCTGTTGCTGTCGAAGTTGCCGCCAGATTGATTTGACAGGGCTTCGATCATCACCGCGTAATCTTTGGTGATTTGCTCGAATGTAGCCGTGCGCCAAACAACGCCGCCTGAGCCGCTGTCAGCGTATGAGCGGTAGCTTGGCAAGCTTGGGTCGTTCAATGCACCATAGATGCTAGTGTTCGTAGCATCTGAGAAGCCGTAGAAGGCAACCGCGTTACGGGCGATGTCCAAAGACTCTTGAGCCGCGCGGCGTTTTTCCGATGCTGCATCAACATCCCAAACACCTTGCTGCTGGCCTTCCAACCAACCCACCTGAAAGCCCTGCTCAAAGCGAACCACATTGCGCTCTTCAACGCCGCCGATGTAGTTAGCCAAGGGGATGTTGGCGTCGTCTGCGTAGACTTCGGCCGCGCCTGTATGCTCTGCTGTGCGGATGCCGATTTTCTCGTCATACGCATTGCCAACAGTGGTAACGCCGAAAAGCGCATCAGCAGAGCGCTTGACTGTGACATAGCGAACCATGCCAGGCAACCAAGATTGCAGCTTAAACGCTGGGATTGAGCCTGTAGCCAGCGCGGGGCCGATCAAGGCAGCATCCATTGCGCGAACGCTAATGCCGAGGTTTTCCAAGTCGGCCAAGGACACATCCTTATCGGCAGCCACGGTTGCAGGCCCGCGATTCATCAAGGTCTTGCCTGACATGTGCAGGCGTGGTTTAGAGATTTTGCTCATGTTCGTTTGCTCCTAGATTAAGCGGGCTGTGGGCCAGTGAATGAAACCACGGCGAGGGTGTTGGTAACTGAGCCGCTGACCTGTGGGACATTGGCAGAGATTGCCGCGCCCTTGATTTCGGTGTTAGCTACTGCGCCTTCGTCTTGCGTGCTAGACCAGAGCTGGCCAGTCGCAACATCGAAGTAAACCTTGCCGCCAATGGCTGGGGCTGCTGATCCTGTCTTGCGGCGCAGATTCACATAAAGCTCGCCCATTTGGCACAAAGCGCCAGCTTTGCCCGTGGGCAGCACGCCGCCGAACAAGGTATGGCCGCCAACGAGCACGCCAGCGAATACGCCAGCGCCGCCGATAGTGACAGTGCCGTCCGCGTTGTAAGTGAAAGCGCGACCAGGCAAGCCTGCATCTGCCTTCACATCTTTGCGCACCTCGGTTTTGGTGCGATTCGGGCCATCGAAAGCGAACTCGCCCACTACGCCTGAGATCATCCCGCCTGTGCGGGGGGTGTTAGGAATTGCCATGTTTATTTCTCCCAAAAAACTGCTGCTGTCGATGCACCTGTAACTGGGGCAGCGTCTTGCGTGACTGGTGCTGATACTTTAGCGCCTTGAAGGAAGCCCTCCAAGACGGCGCGGTGCGAATCGCTGGCGGTGATGCCGAGCTTTTTGCAGCCGTACTTGGCGACATCGTCAGCGCTCATCATGTGGGCTGAATCGAACACGCCAATATGCGGCACTAGGCGCTTGGCCAGTGCGTCGCGGTCGTTAATTTGGGCGATGATGGAGGCTTGCATCTTGGCGACGCTGTCCTCATTCATTACCTCGGCTTTTGGCTCTTCAGCGTCTTTCACCTCTCCGGTGTTTTCGGCTGCTGGCGCATCTGCCTTTGGCTCGTCGGCTGGTGCATCTTCTACGACAGCGGCAGCCGCCATAGCTTCAGCAATCAGCGCCTTGAGGGCTTCTAATTGCGCCTCTGTAAAGGGTTGATTTTCATTCATGTGGACATACTCCGCTGTGTCACAAGTTACTGGGTAAGTGTCCAAGACTTTTACATCTGGACCCGTTCTGCCTTTTTGCACCAAGGCTAGGTGATTGCCGCGAATTTTGCGCTGTATCGCGTCGTACTCCACCCCGTCAAAAGAGCCGGTAGTGAAGTCGTACTCGCAGCGGTAGCTCGGGGACAATTCGGTTTTTCCGCCGTCAATCTGGTCTTTTAGGAACTCAGAATAGACGCGGATTGAATTTTTTAAGTAAGGGAAGTCAAACGCGGCGCTTTCGCCCGTCGAGCCTTGCACGCCTTTTTTCTCTGCTGGCGTACCGCCGTCACCAAGGAACTCGTGATCATCGATAAAAGGCAGCAGGTTGAAGGAGGCCAGCGCCTCAGGGTCGCTCAACTCGGACTCAGGGCGGTAGACGCGGTAAATGCGATCAGGCTCAGGCGCGCCGATTTCCTTGCCGAGATACGGAAAGACGCCCACCTTGCTGATAGGGTTGTCCTTGATCAGTAGGTAGCCGTTAATGTCTTTTTGGCGTAAGGTCATTGAAAGCGCTTAAATGCAGTTAGTCGGTTTATAGCACAAAACTATTGTATCAGGCAAATTCATAGAATGCATCTATTCGTCAAGGTAGCTGCTGAAGTCGATTTTTGGCACGGCTCGACAGCGGCAGGAAATTAATTGGCCAGGCAAACCACGCTCCCCCGTCCGTTCGTCGATTATTGGCGGGTCGTCATAGCTGAATGTCTGGCCGTCATACTCCACATGGAGCGGGCGAGGCTCTGCGCCGCCGCCACTGTGCAGCCATGTAAACTCCTTCACGCCCGCCGCTTTCATGCGCTCTGCGTTGATGGTGCTGGTTATCTTGCGACCCTGATCGACCGCGATAAACTCTGCGCGGCTTTCGGTGGAAGTGCCCAAGCGACGGATTTCGTCGAGGATGGTTTTATTACCCAGACCGCCGCCAGTGAAAGCATTTAGCACGACCTTTTCCAGCTTTGCGTGGAACTCTGTCGGTATGGACTTGATAAGCGCCACATTTGACACGGTCGCAGCTTGCAGGGCGTTATAGATCGGCTGAGATAGCGCTGGGGTCTTGAGAGTTAACCCGCCGCTTAATTGTTTTAAGCTTTCGGACACGGTTACTTTGCTGTGCTTATCCACCCGCCCGATAAAGCGATCGGTGAGCGTGCGCGCCTGCTGGGCAAAGCGCTTGCGCCATTTGTCACCTAGCGATTTGAGCGCCGCGTTAGCAGCCGTGATCGGCGCTGCGTCTTGGGTCACGGGCTGCACCTTGGCAAACTCGCGCTCATAGTCTCGCAGCATGGGCGCTATCAAGGCTTCTAGCGACGCCCTGTATTTTGCCGATGCGCTCGCAGGGTAGCTTGTGGCCGCGCCCTCAAAGGCCACGCCTTGCCGCTGCGAAGCCCATTTGGCGCGCTTATTGGTCAGTAGCTTCTTGGTCATCCAGCGGCTCTAATGGTTCGTCTGCGATGCCGAAGTAATCACCGTCTTTGTCTTTGCGCAGGCGCGTGTGCGCATCCTCGCCGTCGATCACGCCTGATTGAATCAGCACCGCATCGCGGTCGGCCTTTATCTTGTCGATTTCTGCCCACTCTTTAGCCGTAGGGCTGTCGAGCGGTAGCCACTGAATTTCCAGATCTTGCAGCGCGCCCTCGCCGCGTGACACGGACACAAACTCGTAATGCTTTTTGAGCAGAGGCGTTAGGTCGTTGTTTTGGATGCTTTCCAGCTCTTCGCGGTATGTCCGCGCTTCGTAGTCGCCAGTAGCGCTGAATCCCTGAGGGACGGTGCCTAGCAGCTTGGTCGCTGGCACATTGGCCGCGCTTGCCACCAGTTGGTATTGGGTCATTATGACGCTGTCCACATCTCCGAGGGCTGTGTCGATTTGGCTCATTTCTTCGCCTGGGCCAAGTACGCCGATGCCGAAGTTGTTGCGGAATCCGACCCATGAGCGCAGGTTCGCCATAAGGCTCGACTTGTTCGATAGCGCCGCCTCACCCACCTTCAGCGCCGTCATTCTCTTGGTCAGCAGCAGCTCAGGCGCTTCATTTGCCGAGCGCTCAGCCCCATACACGCGGTCAATAATACGCTGCGGGATGGGCACGCCCATGTAATTGTAAGTAGGCTTGAGGAAGTCAGGCACGGGGCAGGGCACATACATGTAGAGGTGCGACTTGTGCACAAGCCTATCGCCTATTTGCCAAAAGTCTGGCTCATAGTAGCTCGCGCTTGTCGGGTCTGTCAGGTTAGCGTTGCTAAGTTGCGGCGTGCACCAGTTTGGATCGACTTGCACCATGCCGCGATATTGGCCAGCTTTTAAGCCGTCCAGGTTGAGCGGGTTTTTGTACCACTCCTCGGGGTTTTCGCTGCCCACATCGAACAACACCATGCGCCCGCCGAATCCGCGCCCAAAGTGGATCAGCTCGCGCAGTTGCTTTTGCACCTGAAAGGCCTCGTCTGTCTTTTGCAGGTGTTTCAATTCTTCATTAACCACATAGCCCGCCTTGAGCGCGTCGCGCGCTGGCACTAGGCAGGCTTTGTCTATCAGCCAATTGGTCATAAGCATCGCGCACGCTTGGTAGCCGATGAATTGCGCGCCCGCTCCAAAGAAACCGAGCTGCGCCATGTTTGGCGGGCTGATGCCGCTTTTAAGGCTGTTTGTGTCGAGGGGCGAATCGCTGGTGACGCGCGGGGCTAATTTTGGCTGCTTGAAGTCTGCCCACGATGGCACGGCAATCGGCGCATGGTCTACTGGCGCGAAGTCCTCACGCGATAGCAGCCCGACGCGCTTCGATGGTGTAGGCGCTGGCGGCTCTTCGCTTGGCTCTGAGCGTTTAAATAAGTTGCGTAAGTTCATCCGAAGAAGCCTGTTGGTTTGTGCTCGACCAAATGCGGGCATGCGCCCATTATAAAGGCGTCGGCAATATTTGGGGACGCAATGCCGCGCTTCTTCATATCGTCCTTGCTTTCGACCACATCAAGCCCCCGTTTGCTGTAACGACGTTTTGGCGCTGCCAGTTCAATTTTTAGCTGCTCCAAGTGCTTTACATCGCCCGCAATGCTGATCAGCTCTTGCGGCTCGAACACTTCGCCCTTGGTCACGGCATTGTATGTATTGCGCAGCCTGTCCGCAACATCCTGCCAAGCTTGGGCTTTTAGGTTCTCAAATTTGTCTTTGTTTTTAACGCTGGGCGCGTAATCCCTGTCAGGCTGCACCACAGCCCCAGCAGCATTGAATTTGAAGTACTGCGCAGGGACGCCCATCTCTTTCAGCGTCGAGCCAACATGCGCACCAACGCCGATTGAGTCATAAATCAATCGGCCGCCCTGCGTGAGCGCCCACGCTCGTTTGGTGGATTCTGCCAGCGCATCCTCAGGCGCTGCCCATTCATCTATATCGGTGCAGATCGCGCCGTCGAAAATAGCGCAGGCGTTTTTATCCGCGCCGCTGTCAGCCACATCGTAGCCCACCGCTCGAGCGCCGCCAAGCCCTAAGCCTAGCGTTAGGTGCGCATTTATCGCCGCCTCAATCCACTGATATTTAATGACCGACGCATCATCGTTTGATAGCGGCTCGCCTAGGTAAATGTGGCGGTATGCGTCGGGGTCTGCCAGCTTTAGGCGCTCTGCCTTGGCCTTAGCGGTGTCTGATAAGAACGGGTTATCGGTGTAATTGATGTGACGGATGATGCACGAATCGCCTAGCAGCGCTGGCAGCTTGGCTTGGACGAAGTCCGTCATTAGCTTTGGGTTATATAGCACCCATATTTCGGCGTTTTCCTTGCGGATAGTCGGGTCGATGATCGACCATTGGTCTTCGGTCAGCCCTTCGCCTTCCTCAATCCAGCAGACATCCACACCCTCGGTGCCCTTGATATCGTCGATATTGCGCGCCATGCCGTAGAAAAGGAATTCGCTGCCCGTGGTTTTGTGCCTGATCGTAGCCACGCCAATATCGAATTCATCTTGCCAGCCCGCTTGGTAGATCTTTTCTTTGATAACGGTATAGACTGAATCTGATATTCGGTTCTGGAATTGGCGTATGCACAGGAATCTCAAGCTGTAGTTGCGTGCTAAGAATGCGGCCATGCCACCCGCGTCGTGGGTCTTAGACGAAAAGCGCCCGCCCTTTAGCAGCTTATAGGGCTTTGGCGTCGCCCAAAAATCACGGAGCAGGGGGTTTAACTGGAACATCGGCCGATTTATAGAATTCGCTCATCCCTTTGCCAGCGGGTGACATCGTGCCGTCCGAGCTGGTTACATCGAGCTCGCGCTTCTCTTTCCACCCCATCTGGGATTTAGTCCACCAGATGAGCGCAGCCGTCTCGCCGCCGATTGCTCGGTTAAATAGCGTCTGGCCTATCTTGGCGCTGGCCTTGGCCTTGCCCGCTTTTAGCTCATGGGCGAAGTTGTCGCGCACGACATCGACGCACACGCCATCGCGCAGCAGCGCCGCTATCTGATCATGCGGCAAGCCCACGCCCGCCATAGCCTCCACCTGCTGGCGCTCCTTAGCCGTCGGCTCAAATGGTTTACGCCCCGCGCCTTCCCGTGCGCCGCCGTGACCGTTTATAGCGGTGGGTTTTTCAAGTTTATCCATGTGCTTTAATCCTCATACTTTACGCCTAGCCACTGCTCACAAACCGCCCGCGCCACTTGCTCGGTCATCTTGGGCGGTACGCTCATGCCAATCATGTATTTACCGATTTTATCGGTCTTGGCTTTGTAGTCGTCGGGGAAAGAGCCGAGGCGCTTGACCTCGGCCAGATTCAACTCGCGAGGGTATTTCCAGTGCGTCAAAGTTTGAAGGTTTGCCGTCAGCGTCACTGATGGTCTTTCTCCATGAAGGCGGATATGCGAAAAGCACCCCTCTTTTTCCCCGAGTCTTTTCTTTGTGTTGGAGTACGACTCCCCAGGCTTTGTAATCGGCCAGTATTTCAAGTCATTTGGCCTTGCATGGCCTGGCCCTGAATCCACATCGCAGCATGATTCCTCTGTGCTGATCCATCGGTGTTGCGGCGCAAGTTTTAACGGCGGTGCATCGATATCATCGCGCACAGCCACAAAGAACACTCGCTCCCGCCGTTGAGGCACTCCACAATCTGCGCCGTTTAGTAAAAACAATTGCGGCCTATAGCCTATCTCTTTGAATCGCGCCATCACCATTTTGGTGTAGCCCTTTGCGTTACCAATGAGCATACCTTTAACATTCTCAGCGATGGCTACTTTCGGCCTAAGCCTATCTACTAGGTCTAAATAGTCAAAAAACAAGTCAGACAGCACTTGCTTTGCCTGCCCCTCTCGAAAGTGCTTGTCCTTGCCCCATGACTTCTCACGGCTGCCTGCCATGCTAAAAGTGCTGCACGGCGGCGACCCGTCCAGAATGTCCAAGTCGAACAACTCAAGCGGCAATTCTTTGGTCAGCAGCTCGTTGATGGGGCATAAGAAATAATGCTTGGGCTTTATGTTCAGCTTGTAATGCCACGCCATTTCTGGGTCTATGTCATTCGCTGCAATCACCTCGCAGCCTGCTCGTTTGTAGCCCATGCTTGAGCCTCCGCCGCAATCAAAGGTGCTCATAACCTTGATGCCGTTTTGTGGCACTGTCTCAAGGTCTGTTAGTCGCCACGCGTGAGGGTTATTTGTCATCAAATTCAAACCCGCATTTTGGGCACATATGCCCCATTTTATAATCGTCTGTGTCGATTTCTTTGGAACTGGATTCAGGCTCTAGCATATCAGGTAGAGAGTCCAAGCTCATAGCCGCTGATAATTCAGCAGCATCAAACCCTAGCAAATCCATTTTGAATCCGTCCGTGTGCAGCTCGTCTAGCTCCAGCTTCAGCAGCTCCTTATCCCACCCCGCGTTAAGCGCTAGCTGGTTATCAGCGATTACATAGGCTTTTTTCTGCGCGTCCGTCCACCCCTTAGCGACCATTACCGCCATCTCAGTCTTGCCGAGCTTACGCGCAGCTAGCACCCGTCCGTGCCCCGCAATGATGCCGCCGTCCTCATCTACCAGCACGGCGCTAGTAACCCCCCATTCCTTCATGGATGCGGCTATCTGCGCTATTTGCGCCTCTGAGTGCGTGCGGCTGTTGCGCGCGTAGGGTATCAGGCGCTCTATGTCCCAATGCTCTACCGTGTCCGCTGGGTTAGCGCTTTTCTTCATATCTTGCCCTTGTTGCTATTTTGCTACATCTTATCATTGCGCCGCGTCTCTACACCATCCTCGATAAACTTCATGGCATCGGCCGCATTGCTAAACTCTTGCTGCACAGCTTCTTGTACGACTGGCATCAGCAGATCCAGCGCTTCCTCTAGCCCGATTGTTTCGACCCTAACCCCAACAACAAGCTGGGTGGTGTTGCATGCGGCTTTTATGGCGTCGCACAGTGCACTATCCATTTCTAAGCGAGCGCTCCAATTCGCTTTCGTTGGCACCCTTTCAGCCATTAGCACGGCAGCGACATATCGTTCTAAAAGATTGAATAGTTGGGTCGCTGTTGGTTTGGTTTTCATCGCGCCAGCACCTCCCTCAGCTTGGTCAACTATTTCCATCATCGTCCTTTTGCTATTCTATAAACAATCACCCGCTTCACCTGCGCGGGCTTGCAGCGTCCCTGTTCCTTCATCTGGTCTATGTAGCCCCACTTGTTGGTGCAGTCGTCGCACACACTCACCGCCTCCTTGCTTCGCCGACGCCATTCAAGCCAATCGTCATAGGCTGGCTGGGTGAAGCATTGGGGGTGAGTCATGCCGTCATTCTAGCTTTAATACCATCAGGCGCCTCACACATCTGCCCCATGCGCTCCATCGTTGCACGGTCGCAGTCCATGCAAATGCCGCTGGATGTTGTTTTTTCGCCGCCATCCTTCAGTGAGGTCAGATAGGCTTTGTACTCCATAACATCGGGGAAGCACTTAGGGTGCGCCTGCACGCCGTAATGCAGCTCAGCCGCTGGGTGAATGCCGAACCACTTGCGCTTGCGCGGCGCTTGCGGTGGCTTGGGTTCTGCTGGCGCTTTCACCTTTGGCGGCGATAGCTTGGCCAGCGCTCTAGCTTCGCGCGCCATGTGTTTTTTTAGCTCATACTTGGCTTTGTTTACTGCATCGCGCTTTGCTTTGCGCTCTGCCTTTTCCTCTGGCGTCCTGCAAACAAGCACCCATCGCTCACCGTGCGGCTTGGTCACGCCCTTGCTGTATGTCGCCAGCCTGCGTGCTAGCGATAGCCTATAAACCGTGCTTTCTTGGCGGTCTAAAATACCGCGGCGGGACAGCTTCTCCATTCTTGCCGTGACATCCCATTCCGTGCGCATTAGCTTTTCAGCCACGCGCCCAGGGGTCAGCCAATAGCCGTCTAGGACTTGGCAGATATTAAAATCGCCTTCTATTAGGTTTGCTTTCACGCGCCCTCCTCGTCGCCAGCATCGCTCTTGTAATATTGCTCAGTCAGCGCTTGTAGCAGCAGGCCAGTGGGTCGCAAGTGCGTGCGCGGCGTGCCTTTTGGTTGCATCGCATTGTGCTTGCCCTCAACATGGTAGAGTGCGTAAATGGCCGAGCGCAACTCGACATCCAGCTCTTCCAGCGTTGGATCTTTCGGCATGGCCTTGAAGATCTCTGCCAGCAGGTCAACGGCGCACCGCTCCATTTTGGTTTGGAGGTCTGTCATTTTGGGCTTCCTTTTGTTTGTATTACCGACACCCAAACTGTAACCCAAAAAACCCATCTTTTATCATTCTGCACAAATATATTTTTCTCTGTTGCGGAAATGTGACGGCTACACCAACCCCTCTAAAAACGCCTTCATTCGCCCCGCTGCTGGCAAGCATATAAAGCTTATCCCGCCGCCCTCTACCGCTTCGCCGACAATGCTGCCCTGCGCAACGGCCTGCGCATCGTCTGCATAAATCACGCCTTGTAGCGCGTCTAGCAGCAGCTTGCCGCCAGCGTCTACATCAAGCCGAACTTTTGATGCTGACCCGTCTTTTTTCTTGCGCGGGTGCAGGCGGTAAAAGATCTCGACCTCGCCATAAAGCCACGGGATGCCCTCGCACTCAGCTTGGGCTGCGCGCTTCCATTCCATCGCCTCTTTTGACAGCACCGCTCGGCCTCTAAAATGCCTCCATATTCGATTCGCGCCGACTGGGTAGGGTAGTAGCACCCATGCTTTCATTTAAATAGCCCCCTGCTATCCTCAATCCTGCGCTGCGCAATCTCAAAATAAGTATCATCGCGCTCAATGCCTATAAACTTGCGCCCGCAATTCAAAGCCGCTACCCCCGTCGTACCGCTGCCCATTGTGAAGTCTAGGACAGTCTCACCTTCGTTGGTGTAGGTCTTGATTAGGTACTCCATTAGCGCGACGGGCTTTTGGGTAGGGTGTAACCCACGCTCACAATCAAAAGCAACAATACTACGGGGGTAGTTGGTTTGGGTTTGTGTGTAGGTTGCTTTGTGGCTTGGCCTTGTACCTACACCACCCGCTCTGATTTTTGAGCCTGCGTGGTTTGTCATTTCTTTGTTGCACTCAACCAAACCTTGTGGGTTGTAGGTCATGCGTTTTGTGGTTTGAGACGCGTGAACGGTTACTCCACCTGAGAAAACAACAATGTCCTCATGCTGGGTAATTGGTTTATTCTTCGCTTGCGCTACACCTGAAACCATATTTTTCTGCCAAACCCAACAATACTTAAACATTGGCATATTGCTGGCAATAAGGGTGGTCGTGAAAGGCTGGCTAGCAGTCATCACAATAGCCCCGAGAGGTTTAGTGACGCGCTTTAGCTCTGCCCACATTGGCTCTAGCGGAATAACTGAATCCCACTTGCAAGCCGTCGTGCCGTAGGGTGGGTCGCAGATAACCGCATCAACACTACCGTCTGGTATCTCTTTCATGCGCTCTAAGCAGTCGCCGTGCATAAGCCATAGGTTGTTATCAAAGCTCATTTCCGCCCCTCTAGGTGCTCAATCAGCCGCTCTAGGTAGTGCCCGGCCTTGCGCACATCCTTCAGCCCGTCTTTGTCTGTGTAACGAGCCATGTATTTGATCACATTGCCACGCAAATACCCCTCGAACTGCTCAGGGGACATCCATGCGCCCATCGCGTCCCACGGCTGCACAGCCTTGCTGGCGTAATGGTCGCCCCCCACTTGGGTGCTGCGCGCGCTACTTTCGGCAACATCGTCGGCGCCTTCGATCTCGTTTTGGGTCAGTGGTTCAATCATTCAGTTCCTTTTTGCATCGCTCTAGTAAATCGAGTTGCCGCCCGTATAGCGCCTCAAAACGCGCTTTCCACGGATGCACCGCTATTTTGCCGTCGCCTTGGTCTTGATGGTGGCCCGCGCACAATGGAATCACTTTTTGATGCGCACCAACTTTCGTCCGTCCGTCGATGTGATGAATTGAAACCTCTGGGTTAAAGTGCCCATCAATCTTACACGCGATGCAGCCTAAAGCGGCCAGCCTTGACCACAATTCGCGATCGGCATTTGTGGGCGTGCTGCCCTTCATTTTGCCGCCCGCATCGTATTCATCGTCGCCCGTAGCTCTCTGCTGCTCTTGCGCTTTTTGTCGATCAGCTCCAGCCATGCCCGCGGATTGCGCTGCTTGAGCAGAAAACGCGCCTCGCAATCATTGCGCCAAGTCTCGCACCAGCCGCAAACCTGCTCGCCCGTGCTGGCCTGTTTATCCTTCGCCAGTTTGCAGCTTGTGCATTGGCGGTCTTTGCAAACCAGCCACTCTTTCGCCGTCTGTTGCAGCACTTTGGCCGCTTGTTCTAAAACTAAATCCATTATTTTCTTTCGTTGTTTTTATGCGAATCTTGCAAATTCTTTATGCAGCTTGATTGCCGCTTGTTTGTAGGCTTCGTGCGCAGATTGTGGAGTTTCGAATAGTCCGAGGTAGTATGTCCGGCCTTCAGACTTAATTTGCCCCTTCCACATTCTGCTAGGCTTGGCCCAGGTAACACCCTTAAATCCGCTAGAGTTACTCTTCCCAATTCCGATATTGCGCTGGTTTTGAGCGCGAGAGCAGGGGCGCAAATTTTCAATATCGTTATTCAACCCATTCCCATCGATATGATCAATTTCCTCAGGTAGATACCCCCTGTGCATTAAAAAAATCAGCCGATGCACCAGCAGTAGCTTCCCGTCACATCGTACCCGCCAATATTCATTACCGCCATTACACCTCTTTGGGCTGCCAGCCTTTGCGCCAGCTTTTACCCTCCCTCTAGCCTCACGCCAATACAAATGCCCGTCTCGATAATCCCAAAGTGCCAGTGCTTCGTCTTGCGTCATTGCGTACTCCTATCTGAATCGCTAAAAATAACCCCTTTGTCAGCACCGAAAGCCTCGATCAGCGTCTGTAGCTCGGACATTTCAGCGACCGTCATATGGCTTGTTCTAGCCCCCAAAACAACAAAGCCGCCGTCAATGCCAGGCACTGCCCGTTGACGCTTTTGGCTAGCCGTTAGCAGATCCTTCCATTCTTCAGGTGACAGCTTTTGCCCGTACCAATCGACCTGCGCACTCACTTCTGCCAGCATTGCCCATAGGCGCGAATTTTGCTCTATGCTGCGTGTTTTTTTGCGCACCTCAAGCGTGAGCCTGTGCCCAGCCATAACCATTGGCTTGATGTAGACCCAAGCCTCTGCAAGCGCTTTATGCGCCTGCGCTGGTTCGTACAGTGTGACTTTGATTTTATCCATGTTGCAGCTCCCTCAAAGCCTTGGCGTTCCACGCAACGACCGTTTGGAAAGCCTGTAGCTGCTCTTTGCGCGTGAGTTCGTCGCCCATCCTGTCTGCCAGCTCTAGGCCGTCTCCGATGGCGGCCATCTCCAATCCGCTAAACCCCAGCCGCCCCGCCTCTTTCGCCGCGTGTATCGCGTCCAGCGCATCTTGCGCGCGGGCTTCAGCCTGGTTCGCGTAAAAGTCACGCTGTGCCACGAAAGCCCAATTCAAACGGCAAGCAAGCGTGTCTAGGTCTTGCTCTGTTCCACTGCCTATGCGCAGCCGCTGATAGGCTTCGCGGGGCTTGAGCTTGAGCTGTAGCGCACCGTCTGCTGTGTGGCGAAACATCAAAGGAACTGGCAAGACCTCGCGTGGTCGATAGGATTTATTGCGCTTTTTCATTTTTCACCCATAAGCAAGCCGCGCAAATGAAAGTCCGAGCGCCGCGCCATATCGCCAAGCGGCGGCCTGTGATCTCTTGATTCTGGCCGCATTTTGGGCACATAAATTTATTCCAATTCTTCATTTTGTTCCTTTTGATTTTTCGTAAAACAGCGCCACACTTGCTGCAATGGCGCTTTGCTCTTTTGATTTTGGCGCTTCGCCACCTAGTCGCAAAACCTGCATGGCTTTTTCTTTGTCGCCAACAAACGAAGGCGCTGGAGCTGGCAAGCCGCGTTTTGCGTAAAGCTCGTCTGCCTGTCGGTCGCCAATCAATTTTGGCGGATATGAAAATCCGTCTTGCGCTTTGTACGCCCCATAGCTTTGCTGGAAGCGGTGTTGCTGGTAGCTCAATTGGTCATTCTCGCATCGGCAAAACTTCGCCCAGCCGCCCATGTCTTGAATCGCGGCATGAATAGCCGCATCGTCAAAAACAACATCACGGTACGCCCCGTAACGGCTGGCGGCCTCTAGTGCCTTGCTCCACGCCATTGCGGCATTGTCGGTAGGGATACCCTCCAAATGCTTCATGATGTGCGCCAGCTTGGGCATGAATCGGCCATTGTCAGGGTCGCGCATGTGGGCGCTGAAAGCCTTTTTAACGCGCTCAGGATCATAGTCGGCAAGGTTTTCAGTCCAGATGCCTAACACCACTTCGCTCAAGTTTGAGCCGTAAAACTCAGCCGTCGCCCACAAAATTTCTTCAGTTGTCGCCATGATTATTGGCCTTCCATATCGACGGTTTTGGCTGCTTTTTTGGCTAAAAATGCCTGCATGGTTGCGTAGTTCTGCATCCCGACAGCACTGACCCCAACACCGTTAATCGTGCCACCCTGTGGCTTTTGGCCTTTGCCCGTGTTTACAAGCCATTCAGCTTTAAGCCCTTGGCTGCCACGCGTGCACCATTCTGCAAAAAAGTCGTTGAGGCTCATGCCAGCCTTGCCAGCTTCGATAATCGCGCCCTGAACCACCGTCTTTGTGACGGGCGCTTTTTTGTTTTTGCGAAGCTGTAACCAGTCATCCCAAGTCTGTTGATCAACAATGTCGGGCTTCAGTGTGCCTATGCTCGCAGGTTTAGGGGTGGGCACGATAGCGGCTGTCTCCCCTGTATTTGTTTGGCTATTGGTATTGGTATTGGTATTGGTATTGGTATTGGTATTGGTTGCGATCTGATCGCTTTCTGATATCAGATCTGAAGTCATATCTGAAGTCGCATCTGATATCTGATCTGAAACCGCATCTGAAGTCATAGGTTTTGACGGCTTATCCTTGCTCCATCGCGATTTGTTGGCCGATACGGCACGCTCTGCCTTCGCCTTGTAGATGGCTATTTCACGGTCGCAGCGCGGGTGCGTATGGCCTTCATCTGCCAAAATAAAGAAATCAGACAGTACTGCTTCCACATCACCAACATGGTCACGCATGGCGATAAGGCGCGCTATTTGATTAGGGTCTGCTGGTAGTGGGCTTTCGCTGGTGTAATACAGGTCAAGCATTCGGCGGTACGCCAAATCTTCCATTAGGCTCAAGTGCCTAGTGTGCGATGAGAAATCGCCAATATGGAAAGGGTAAAAATTCATTATCTGGAATCCTCTAAAGTCTACCCCCCTAAATCGGTTGCTATTCCGTAGGGGCACGATGATTCACATCATCGCTGTTCGGTCAATTGTCGGGGGATAGGCTTTAGAAGATTCCAAAGCCCCTAATCTCGCTAGCAACAGCGAAGTTTAATTATAAGCCAAAAGCATGGCGCGTTGTGCAAGTTGCCAAAATACTACACAGCTTTTTTGCCGCGCCTCTTGTTTAGCTTTTCATCCTTCAGCAGCGCTTGCACTATCGTATAGGATGGGTGCGTCGTGCGACCTATCGCCAAATTTCGCAGGCTTGCATAGCTGCAACCAGTTACAGCAGCTAGCTGGGTCATCTTGCGCTCTGATAGGCGCTGCTTGGCGTACTTTCGGGCTTGGGCGTACTCTGGCGGCTCGTTAAATGTGGTCATGCTACTCCTTTTAATTTGTGCATTTTGGCATTATAGGCCGCGACAGCATTGTTGTGCGCGCGTTGTTGCTTTTGCGCTACTTGGCTAAATTCTTTTTTATCAGCGCGGCTAAATTGGTGTAAGATAGCGGTTCACTAAAACGAAAGGAAGATGATGGACGAACAAGAAAGCCAAGACGAAGCTATCGCCTGCGAACAGATGGAGCGCGACGGCTGCCCGCAACTCCCAGACTTGCCACCGCTTGTGCCAGGCTACGAAGATATTGATCCGATTTTTTAAGGAGGAATGATGGAAGTTTACAAATCAATCAACGATGTGCAGGCGGCTATTTGCGAGACTGGCATCTCAAAAAGCCGTACAAACCAGCAGGGCGCTGGGTATAAATTCCGAGGCATTGACGATGTGTATAACGCGGTTTCACCCCTGCTGGCCAAGCATGGGTTATGCGTATTGCCGCGTGTTATTTCGCGGGCAATGGTTGAGCGTTTATCCAAGCAAGGTGGAGCGCTGTTTTACACCACCGTGGAGGTGGAGTTTGATTTTGTCAGCGCAAAAGATGGGTCGAAGCACTTGGTGCGCACCGTGGGTGAGGCTATGGATAGTGGCGACAAATCCACAAACAAGGCCATGAGCGCGGCTTATAAGTATGCTTTGCTTATGGCGTTTGGCATACCAACTGAAGGAGACAATGACACTGAAAACAGCACTCACGAAGTCGCCGCAAAACCAGCAGAGCAAGACCCACGCATCACCGATGCTGCTATGGAGCTGATTGCGCTGCACCGCGATGGCAAAGACGCCGAATTGTTGGCTCGCATCAAAAAAGGCTTTGCAGACGAAGCGCTAAAAACTGGCGTATGGGCTGCCTTGCCAAAAGCGGTACAAGACAAAATTAAAGAACTTAAAGGGGCGCAAAAATGAGCATCACATTATTCGACGCGGCGGCGCAAATACGCGCATCGCTGATAGACCCTGACACTGGCGAAATCGGCGAAGGCTATGCTGACAGCCTAGAACTATTCCAAACGAAAGGCGCGGCGTGTGTAGCCTACTACAAAGACGAAGCTGCCACGATAGAGGCGCATAAAGCCATGCTGAAAGAGGCGGCGGCGCAAGTTAAAGCGCGCGAAAACAAGCTGGCGCGGTTTCATCAGTACCTGCAAGACAGCATGAAAGCAGCGGGCGTGGATAAAATAGAATCAGGGCTATTTACGGCAAAGCTGCTGCACGATCGTGACGAATCTGTCGAGCTGGACGAAGGTGCGCAGTTCCCGCTTGAGCTGTGCAACACGCCGAAACCGCCTGAGCCTAGCAAGACCAAAATCAAAGCGGCGATACTGGCCGGCCAGCCAATAGCGGGCGCGCGCATTGTGCGCAAAGACCGCCTCGAAATCAAGTAACCATTTTTTAACGAAAGCAAAACCATGAATCTTTTTTCTTTTACAGGAAACCTCGGGCGCGATGCAGAGCTTCGCCAAGCAGGGCAAACGCCAGTCGCTAAATTTTCGGTAGGCGTTAAGGCGGGCTACGGCGAAAAAGCGACAACGCTATGGGTCAATTGCGAGCTATGGGGCAAGCAGGCTGAAAGCTTGGTGGGCTACTTACTCAAGGGCAAGCAAGTGGGTATCACGGGCGAATTGTCGCAACGCGCATACACGAAGGCAGACGGCACGCCGCAAACATCGCTAGACCTTAAAGTTGGCACAGTAACCCTGCTAGGAGGCGCTGAGAGCCGCTCAGAGCCGCGCCAGCAAAGCGCACCAGCAGTAGACGACGACATCCCTTTCTAAGCAAAAAAAGCCCCGATTCAATCACTCGAATCGGGGCAAGACACCGTGGAAAGGAAGAAAACACGGATGGCGTATCGTAGCACTGTTTTCGCGTGTGTAGCTTTTTTGCCGCATAGTTAAATTTATTTGTGTAATTTGATCAAATTGGCAAAATATGGGTTACATTAACTCATCGGCGCACAAACAGCGCTTTAACAAAAGGAAGCACCATGAACACATACATCAAAACCCAAGACAGCGCCCAATTCGCCGCCGTCCGCGCAACCCGCGCTCAAGTGCTGAGAGCTTGCCCAAAGGCTGAGATTGTGCCCGCTACTGCCAAGCTGCTGGCCATGGCCAAGCGCGGATCTATCCCGATGCTAGTAACATGCGGCAACAGCTTGGTTCGTTTGTAAAAGGAAGCATCATGAACGCAAACAACACCTACTTAGACTGCCTCGAAACCCAGCGCCAAGCGCGCGCTTTACGCTGCGACCTGCTATCTATTGGGTACGCCATTGCAGCCATTCCATTGGCTTGGGCAGCCGTTTACATTGCTTTTATTTAAGGCGCAGTATGGATAACGACACGAAGGAATTATTGATTTTGGCAGCTGTCGTTGCGGTAGCTGGCGCGTGCGCGGTGTTGATGGTGGTGCGAGTATGAGTTCAAAAGCAATGAAAGATATGCTGTATTACGGGCAAAGAAAAGTGCCCAATAATTGGATGGTCGAAAACTCGCCAAAGCCAAGCTACGAAGACCTGCAAGCCCGCATCAAAGAGCTAGAAGCCCAGCTCGAAGCGATAGGCGCTGGCGGGGTGAGTGGGCAGAGGATAACGCAAAAAGGAGAAGAGAAATGAAAGTACCTGAAAAACACAGAGAGATAGCCCATGCTTGGGTGGATGGCGCTGAAATTGAGTGGCTCAACAACAGAGAACGATGGGAACCTAAGACGCTCGACCACTGGAATGAGCATACACAATACCGCGTAAAGCCAGCAATACCCGACAGCATCGACTGGAGCCATGTGGCGGAGAAGTATGTAGCGATGGCGAGGGGCAAACATGGAGATGTTGATCTTTGCACGAAAATCCCAGAGCCAGACACTTGCTTCTGGCAATCAGACGGGGAGTTTACAAACGCGCTGGGATTTAAGTCTCTAAAAATCGGAACAATAGATTGGCAAGACAGCCTAGTGCTGCGCCCTACGGAAGCCCCAAAAACCTTGACTAAAGAGCAGTGGGCGAAGATACCTGCGGAGTTTAATTTCGCCGCTGCTGATTCCGATGGGGAGTGGTATGCCTTTATAACAGAGCCGAATAGGCGTACGAGCTGTTGGAAGGCAAAAGACGAACCCTACCACGGGTTTAAGCCAGGTGATGTAGGTACATTGCCAAATGCACCTTGGGAAGACAGTTTATGCAAACGCCCCGAATGACATACGAAGTCTCCGACGAAGCACTCGCAGCAGACCAACGCGGTTGCGACGCGTACCACGCATGGCGCGATGACCAGCCGATAGACCTGCATCGGCGCGTGTTTGTAGCGCCAGTGCAGCGGGTTGAAGCTGTGGAGGAAGTGGGCGATCAGATGCCGCCGCCTTGCAAGTTGCAGGGTAGGCTTGATGAAATTAGAGCGGAATTTGAAAAGGGAAGAAAATGAAATCATTCGAGCAAATAGCAGAGGCGATGTATCGCAAGTGGCAATCGGCGCTAATCCGCTTCCGCAAACCCATGCCCTTTTACCAACTCGAATCCCATGAACAACAGGCATGGATAGCGGCTGCGCAGGCCGCCCACAAAGAAATTATGGAGGTGCATTGACATGGCAACGAAAAAGAAAACTGTCGCTAAAGACGAAGCAATCACTTCCTTCAAAGGCTTCGACAAAAATTGGAAGTGCCGTGACTTCCAGTATGAAATCGGCAAGGAATTCAAGCACAAAGGCAAAGTAGAGGCCTGTAAATCAGGGTTTCACGCATGTGAATATCCGCTTGATGTATTCAATTACTACCCACCAGCTGGAAGCCGCTTCGCGATCGTCAGACAGGGCGGGCGGCTTATGCGAGATGGTAGCGACACAAAAGTTGCAAGCAAGTCCATCACGATTACTGCGGAGATAAATTTGGCAGGCCTTGTCAAAGCCGCGATCGAGTACACAACCAGTCGATGCCTCCCCGTCAACCCTGAATCACCGGCTTCGGCCACGGGC
>ERZ724508.269-NODE-269-length-38105-cov-17.039921_pt1 | contig 38105 bp, 54 predicted proteins | sample MGYA00376041_ERZ724508 | MGnify/ENA primary metagenome ERZ724508 (study PRJEB28724, sample SAMN07190887) | wastewater metagenome | isolation source: effluent of sewage treatment plant in Hong Hong | place: USA: Christiansburg, Virginia | collected 2016-03-01 ...
GGCGTTAGAAGGCAAATTCTCCGTTACCGCCGAGTACAGCGGCACGATTTTAAATTCAAGTGGTGCGCCCTCAACGCGCTTCAATACGTTCTTCGCTTGCTGGTGCGTTTCATACAGTTGATAGCGCACCCACCCTTGATTCTTGTCGGGTCGGCACACCCACAACTCCCACGCGCTCGGCCATTCGGAGCAGATCATCGCGTCACACTCCCGACTACTCCAGCTTCTGCACAAAAGCCGAGAATCAACAGCGCCCAATCTTCCTTGCGGTGTCTTGCCGCAAACAACCGGCAGTTCTCAAGGCCAGCTCGCAGCTTCTCTATCTCGGTTTCCATTGCCTTTTGTTCGTCGTGTTCCCACTGTGCAACATCGCTCACGGTCTTCTCCTTATCAACCAGCCTTCTAACCAGTCAATCAACTCGGACCTTCGCTACGCTCAGTCCGGTTATTTCTGCGTTATGCGTCATAAAACCAGTTGCTATCATCGCGCAACGTGTAGCCCATGCTGCATAGCGGGAGATCGTCCCCTTCGGAACAATCCGCTCAACATAGCGGCGGCACTGCATGGCTGACGGGCAGGTTTGCCCGGTGCAGCGGGCGACATCAAGAGGGAGAGTCATTGCGAAACCTTTCTGAGTCTGTATTGCCACGGGTGGCGAAACCCTTGACCATCAGCACGGCGACGGGCGACACGGCGACGGGTAACAGCCTTTGATTTCGCCAGCTTCTGAATTACGCCTAATACCATATGACGGGAAACGCACAGCACTTTGGCTATCTCCGGTTCGGTCATTGGTCGCTGCGAAATAAGGTCGATTACCTCTTTGCCGATGTCCTTTGATGTGCAGGACAGTGCCATTTGTGCGAGTGACGGAATCATGCTGCTTTTCTCATGAGGGTTTCGATCAGTTCCAGAACCTTGGCTTCGGCTTCAATGACTGACGTCTCGATTTCGCCGATCATCTTTTCGTCACGCTTCACGCGGATGACCAAGAGGCGATGCGACTCTGGCGCATCCGGGTGGTACGAAACGAAGTCCCACCATTTCCGGCCAGTGATCCACATACATCCCTGAACCTGCGGCATGTACTCGTCCGGTACGCCGTCAAGGAAGCGTTCAAAGTGAATCCTGAGACTCTTCGGCGACTTGATTTCAAGGCCACCGTCCGATCCGATCAGGCCATCCGGCGAGCATCCGGCGTAGTCGATGGTCGGATGCTGGATAAAACCGGACTCGACAACCGTGTTCCCGGTTTCCAGTTCATAGGCTTCGCGGGCATAGGGTTCGACATCTGTTCCCCATTGAAGCGCAAACCCGCTCGGCCCTTCGGTCGGTTTGCCTGACATGCGTTCGACGACCACGTTCCAGACGCACTCGCTGAAAGACTTCAGGCGCTCGCCGGTTTTCTTGTGGCGAGCGATCAGGTCGGCGAAGATGCTGCCGGTGAATTTGCCACAGCGGTCTTGCCTCCAGGCGTCGGTTCGTTGGAGTTCGTCAGACATTCTCGGCCTCCGACTTTTCGGATTCGATGATCTTGGCGTCGGACTCGCGGGCCATCTGTTGCAGGCGCGGAATGTCGTCTTCGATCAGCGAGCGATGCGCCTTGTTCAGCAGTTCCAGCTTCTCGTTCAGCGAGTTCTCGCCTTCCAGCGTCGCAACCGATTCCAGCTTCTCAATCAGTTCCTTGTGTTTCTTGGCCCGCGTTTCCTCGTTGGCCTTCTGTGCAGCGCCAGCGCCGCCAGTGCGAGACTGCGAGGCGCATTCGATACCTTCGTCCAGTTCGACGTTCAGATGCTGGATCGCCATGTTCAGGCGCTCGTTCTTCGGCCAGAGTTTCGATGCCCGCTTGATGACTGTCTTCTTCCCCATTTCGCCGGGGTCAGTCACCCATGGGCAACTTTTGCGCTTTTCGATCCATGCCTTCCATGCAGACGACCGATCACGAATCGCATTGATGTCGTCGATACTCATGGCGTCGCACAGGTATTCGCCGCCCGGCGTCTTGGCGACAACGTATGCGCCGATGACTTCGCCGCGATCCTTGGCGAACGGATTGAACAGGTGCTTCGGCATAGCCCCCGGCTCGCCCATCTGGAAGTTGTCGGCCTCATGCACAAGCTCGGCCTTGGCCCAAACGATAGAACCGGACTGCGTTGCCAGATCGACCAAACCGATGTAGCTGATGTCCAGGCAAACTTTCTTGTCGCGTGGCACAAGATAGGCTTGCTTGCGTGCCGGGTTCAGGCTGATGCCGATAGCCGCGACGTTGGTTACGGCATTTACCACGGACTGCCGGTTGTTCATGGCAACGGACAGCAGGTAGTCGTTCGCCTCAAGCTGCTGCACTGCGAAGCCGGCCTCGACTTCAAAGTTCAGCGAGTTGTTCGATAGCCGCGACTGGAAGGTGTCACGGAGCGCATAGATGTCATTCGTGATTACTGCGATGGGCGTTTCCATTTGATGCCTTTCTGCCGAGACTGTGCCGGCGAGTTGGTGCTGCTGAATTTTGTCAATCAATTTCGCCCAAATACGCGGTGCGCTCTACATCCTCGTAGGCTTCTTCGCGCGTTGAATCGTTGCGGTCTTCTTCATCGGAGAGGATCGAGTGCCGCTCCATTTCCAGCGCATCGCGCATCCGCTCTTGTGTGTCTGCGTAGGTCACTTGAATTGCTCCTGCGTTAATCGCGTATCAGCCAGGGAGCAGGTATGCAGCCGGCCATCGACATAGACGCCCTTATGGTTAAGGCACGAAAGCCACGTCGCCTCGGCATGATCCTTCTGCTGCTCGGCGCGGTGCTTGGCTTCCAGCGCTGTATCCTCGGCAATGGCCTTGTCGCTGATCCATTGCACGAACAGCAGCGCAACGAAGAAGGCGGCGATTTTCAGTCCGATGTCCAGCGTCCATTCGGTCATCTGCGCGAAGTGCCATGCGCGGCGCAGACCTTGCCGGCGGTATTTGCTGTAAAGGGTGATGCTCATTCCTGCACCTCCCACTTGGCTTGCGAATACATCGCGTCCTGCATGGTTTGCGTGATGTTGTAGGCCAGTTCTTCGGCAGTCATCCGGCCAGTAGCAAACAAGCTATAAGCCTTGACCAGATCAGCCGCGAAATACTCGCCGCCGAATTCCGTATCGAACAGGTGCATCATCAGTTGATCGCGGCTCATGCGAATGAGCTCGTGTGGCATGTGCCGTGCAATGGCTTTGCGCTGTTCTGCCTGCTCGGCTGCGCTCATGTCTGCAGCGTCTTGCAGTGCGTCCAATGCCCGTTCGTGCATTACTTCTTGTTCGCGTGCGTTCATACATCCTCCTCGTTGCTTGGTCGGCGGGAAGTCGGGCCACAGGGCTGACCGGCTCAAATGGAAATCCCAACTCCCCGCCTAACTTGTGCTCCGGTGGTTCTCCGCATCGCTCACCAGGGCAACCCCTGGACTCTCTTGCTTGGCTTCAATGCCCGACTCGCGGGTTTTTCCGTTGCGTTGTTCGATGAGTCATTATTAGGCAAACCTAAACAGAAGTCAATAGGCGTACCTAATTTTAGGGCGAAATAAAACCCGCCGAAGCGGGTTTGTCGGAGTGGCGATGATATGTCTGGCGTTAGACGCCGCATCCACAGATCATCTTACCGTTCATGCCTGGGATGCATCGATACGGCTGCGAAGGCGGGCAGGATGCGAAGACGGCGGCAGAAAACGACAGTGCTGCGAGAGCGAAAGCGAGTTTGCGTTTCATGGGTTCCTCCTTCTGGTTGGTGACGACGGAATGTAACGCTTTTTATGTTTTCATGGTATCGGCCAAAAGTAGTATCTGGTGTCCGTATTGTCTGGTCGGAAACAAAGTCTATTTAATCCATAGAGTCAGAAGCGCAGCCGCACCTATGAGCGCAATTATTTTTAGTGTTCTGTTTATTCTTTGGAGAATCTGATAGCTGTAGTTAGTTTGCCAGTAGATTGTTTTCGTGTCGGTGTTTTCATCGGAGCCGAGCCTTTTGGCCGCTTCTGACGATGAGTCGGCAATCTTCAGCAGCAAGTCTTTGACTTCATACTCAAATCTCTCGTCGCTCATATCCGCTCGCTCTGCTTATAAATGACCTTGCCAAGAAGTATCGCATGCTCGTCGCACCGTTTATCAGGGAATCGGCGCTTGTCGTCGTTGTCGCTGGCAAGCCACCATTCGCCCGAATCGCGCTTTAGCCTCTTGATGACCAGCTCGCCCTCATAATTTGCGGCGAATACGTCTCCGTCCTGCGGTTTGATGTCAGCGGTATTGATTACAACTAAGTCGCTGTCGTATAGGCCGGGTTCCATACTGCTGCCGGTGATCCTTACTGCGAGCAGTTTTGCTGGGTTGTAGTTGTGTCGTTCAACCCAGTCACGGCGAAAGAAGATCGGCGGGCCATTTCCTTCAATCGGCTCGACTTGGTAGCCGGTGCAGCCTGCAGAGAGTTTGAACAGCACTCGATTTATCGCAACGAAGTCATCGCCAGGCGCTACGGGGTGTTTATTACGGTCTTCTGATGCCCGCATTGGCCCGACTCCCTCTGTCAGCCAACAGATTTACTCGCAGGAATTTTGCTGCCCTCAATGCGGGCGCCGATTTCAGCGTCTTGGTTTTCCCATTTAGCCAGTCACTGACTGATGGCGGTCTGACTGCACACGCTTCCGCTAGTTCGGAAACGGAGCACCCCTTATCCACCATCGCTTTATATACGCGCTGTGCGAGTGTTTCCATGAATCAATCCTATCAAATGCGCATTAGGCAAGCCTTGACTTAAACGATTAGGCGTGCCTACAATGCCGCATGGACTCAAACACAATCATTAACAAGCTTGGCGGTACGACCGCCGTTGCGAATTTGTGCAACGTGAAACCAGCGTCCGTTTCTGAATGGCGGCACGCCGGGATTCCTCAAGCTCGCCTCATGTATCTCAAGCTGCTGCGGCCTGATGTGTTCAAAGAACAAAAGCGCGCAGCCTGACATGAATACCTCTCCCTCGCTGCTGATAGCAGCTTCGACCGGCGCGGACTCGTTCCCCGGTCTATTTCTTTCGTGAGCCGCGATGCCTGAAATCCGCTTTGAAGCAAAGGCCGAAACCGTCGCCGTACTTGACGGATATTGCTCGGCGACAGGCAAGTGCCGGACTTCGTTCATCAACGATCTCCTTGAACAGTGGGCGAAAGCAAAGCTTCTTGAATCCACTATGGTTTGCAGGGTGGCCGGCGTAAATCCGATGGCTGCGGAGGATTCCCGGAAATGACCCTATCCACGCACCCGACCGCAATTCAGGAATACCGAAACCAGACGGCCAAGCCTTCACACGCTGGCGTCATGTCACCGACGTTCAAGTGCCGTTCGTGCAAAGGCTTCAAGCGCACGTCTGGCCGGCAGAAGCATCCGGTTTCCGGCTACGTGTGCAAGGACTGTCATGCGAATGACTGAAACCGATCTGTCGGCGATCAACGCCAGGGCGACTTCACGCGGCTACAAGCTGACGAAGCCTGAACCGAAAGAGGCTGATATCCAGTCAGCGATTCTCCGGGCGCTGCGTGCTCATCCGGCAGTCGCATTCTTTTGGCGTCAAAACACGGGCGCTATGGCTATTGGCGAGGGCAAGGCGAGGCGATTCGTTCGCTTTGGCCCCAAGGGTATGCCCGACATCTGTGGATTCCTCACAGACGGCAGGGCGCTCTATATCGAGTGCAAGACACGGACGGGCAGGGTATCGCCGGAACAGCAGGAATTCCATGACAAGGCGAAGAGGGCCGGCTGCGTGGCGATCATTGCGCGGTCGGTGGCTGATGTCTGGCAGGTATTGGATGGGGTGGTGTCATGAACTTCTTTGAACAATACAAGCATCCGCAGTGGCAAAAAAAGCGCCTTGAAGTAATGGAGGCTGCTGGGTTCGAGTGCCAGTGCTGCGGAGAGAAGGAAGCGCAACTTCATGTGCATCACATCAGGTACGTGAAGGGCCGGAAGGTTTGGGAATACAACCCGTCCGAGCTTCTTTGTTTGTGCGACGGGTGTCACGAAGCAACGCACAGAGAAAAAGACATTTTCGACGACGTTTTGTGCCATTCAGATGGCTGGTTTTCATACCTTGAACTGGCCTGCGTCATCAGGGGGTTAGTTCGATCAGGGCTGCATCCGGACGTAGAAGAAAGGATGCGGAATTTCGACAATAAGCTTTTTGTTATCGGCGAGTTCATTGGTAGCAGAGACGATTTTTCAAGCGATGACATCGAAACGATTTTATCTCTGAATCCGGACGAATTTCACGCCCTAGCAAAGAGCGTAAGGGGTAAGTAATGGCACGGATTAGAACAATAAAACCGGAATTCCCGCACTCGGAAAGCATGGGTAGTGTATCTCGCGATGCCCGACTTCTGTTCATTATGCTTTGGACGATTTGCGACGATTCGGGGAAGGCTCGCGGAAATTCGCGAATGCTCGCGAGCCTTCTTTTCCCCTATGACGACGATGCTCCTACGTTGATCTGTGGGTGGTTGGAAGAGTTGGAGCGCGAGGACTGTGTTGCGCTGTACAAGATCGACGGCACGACTTACCTGCAAATTCGTAACTGGTTGAATCATCAGAAGATTGACAAACCTTCACCATCAAAAATACCTGAATTCGATGAATCCTCGCGAATCCTCGCGAATCCTCGCGAACGTTCGTCGGAGGATCAAGGATCAAGGATCAAGGATCAAGGAAAGGAAGTAAACCTTGCGCCGGAAGAAAAGCCTGCGCCATCGGCTCCTGCTGTCGCAAAAGCGCCAGCACCAAAAAAAACAGATGACGGCTTGAAGGAATCGAATCGTGAAGCATGGGAGTCGTATTCGTTCGCTTATCGCCAAAGGTACGGCGTTGATCCAGTAAAAAACGCAAAGGTCTTTCGCAACGTTCAGGACTTCGTGAAACGTGTTGGAGCAGAAGAGGCTCCGCAGATTGCCGCGTTCTTCGTTTCCCACAACGACCAGTTTTATGTCCGAACCGGCCACGACTTCGGCGTTCTTCTAAAAAACGCCGAGAAGGTTCGGATGGAGTGGGCGACAGGTCGAACCGTCCATGCTCCGCAGACAGTTCAATTCAAATCCAAAGCCCAAGAGCAGCGGGAGTTTATGGCCGAATTGACTGGCCGCGCCGCAAAAGTTCCACAGGATGCACTGCCGTTTATCGAAGGGGAGTCGAGACATGTTGCCTGATGCCTGGATTGCACGGATTTTCGATCACATGTCGGCTTTGTACGGTTCAAAGTTTGCGACGCTGTGGCAAGGAACAGACCCGGAATCAATGCGCCGAATTTGGGCGCAGAAACTGGCGGGGTTCTCGGAGAAGCCGAAGGCCATCAAACAGGCATTGGACGCGCTGGACGCAAAGCCGTTTCCTCCTACCCTTCCCGAATTTCTGACGATGTGCCGGGAAGCTGCGCAGCGTGGCCTGGATGATCCGATTCGTTTGGAGCATCGGCAGACTGCGGAAGAAAAAGCAAAAGCAGAAGAGGCTGCAAAGAAAGCTATCGAAGCCGCGCACATCGAGAAGAAGCGCGACCCCCTTCAGTGGGCAAAGGACTTAAAAGCTAGGCATGAGTCCGGCGAGCCGATGGCATACCTGCAGGTCAAGATGTACCGCGAAGCTCTAGGAATCAAAGATGCCGCATGAAACCAATCGAAGAGCATCTTGCCGGCTTCCTTCTGGGGCTGCAGCGCGGCTCATGGTCGAAGTCGTACAACCGGCAGTGCCTGGCGCTGTGGCGGGCGAAGTACGGGGATCGGGTTGCGGATCGCGTTACCCGGATTGTGGCCGAGAAGTGGAAGGGCTGACATGGGATGGAATGTGAAAGTTCAGGGCGACACCCGCCGGCAACGCGCCGGCAAGCTGTTCGCCACCTTCCGCCCGATCCGCGAACTGGTGCGCCAGTTGCGTGCTGGCGAGGTCGATACCGTCAAGGGCGTGCCGATCATGCCTGAATGGTCTGGCGGATATGTCGAAGTCTGCCCGGCGCTGGAAGGCTGGGCATCCTGCTGGCAGCGAATCAATGCCGCCGAAGGGTTGGGTATCACCGCGACCGCTTGCGAGCGCGTGGCGAAGGCGCTGCACTACGGGAAGCCGCTGACCGTGGAAGAGGTCGAGGCGTTTGCGGAGGAAGTCGAGGCGCAGGCCGCTGCCTACGCGGTCATGCCGTTGTCGGTGATTCGTCGGCACATCCTCACGGAACAGATTTGCATCCAGATGGATGAAATGGGGATCGCGGCATGAAGCGCACCCTGATCCTCACCGGAGAAGTCGCAAGGAAAGCAGCCTGCCGGGAAATACTCGCCGCGCCCATCGGCTACGCGGTGACGATTGGCGAGCGCACCAGGACGTTAGACCAGAACGCAGCCCTATGGCCGAGGCTAGAAGAGATCAGCCAGCAGGTCGAGTGGTACGGCCAGAAGCTGACCAAAGAGGAATGGAAGGACGTATTCAGCGCGGCGCTCAAAAAGCAGAAGGTCGTACCGGGGCTGGATGGCGGGTTCGTGGTCTGCGGTCAGAGTACGTCGAAGATGGGGAAGCGCGAGTTTTCCGATCTGCTTGAGTTGATTAACGCCTTCGCGGCAGAGCGCGGGGTGGTGTTTGGGGACGATAGGATTGCAGCGTGAGTGCGGCCAGTAAGCGTCACATGGGGCGAGTCGCCCAGCTTCCGTGCTCCGTCTGCGGCGCTCACGGCGTCCATGTCCATCACATCCGGGAAGGGCAGGGCATGAGCCAGCGCGCCAGCGACTTCCTGACCATTCCGCTTTGCCCGCCTTGCCACACCGGACCAAACGGAATCCACGGCAACAAGAGCCTGATGCGGATTCAGAAGCTGGACGAGTTGGATTTGTTGGCGGCAACGATTGAACGACTGAGCGATGGGGCGCGATGACGATCAAGGTTCTGAGGATAAAGGTCGATGAAGCCGGCCGCAGAATAGGGGAGTCACACCATCGGGCGCGGCTCTCGGATGGCGATGTCGATCTGATGCGCGACCTGCATGAAGATCACGGACTGGGGTATGACCGCCTATCGAAACGGTTCGGTATCTCGCGGCGCACCGTCAGGGACATCGTTAATTATCAGCGGCGCGTTTCAACCGTGGCCGATGTCAGAATCGTAAGGATCAAAGTCTTAGAGGAAGAGGAATCATGAGTGAGAAGAAAAAGACTGGGCGCCCTCCCGTATTCGGCGACGACATTCGCGACCTGATCTGTGAGCGTCTAGCTAAAGGCGAGTCGATGAAGGCGATGTGCGAAGAAGCAGGGATGCCGAACCGGACGACGATTTTCGATTGGTTGGCGAAAGACAAAGTGTTCGCCGACAAGTATGCGCGTGCGCGCGAGGCTGGGCTTGAGATTCTGGCCGACGAACTGCTGGAAATCTCTGATGCTCCGGTCGGATCGACCGATACCGGGGCGACCGACAACGGCGCTGTGCAGAAGCAGAAGCTGCAGGTTGATACGCGGAAGTGGTTACTCTCCAAGCTGGTGCCAAAGAAATACGGGGACCGCCAGGATGTTCATCACTCAGGCAGTATCGGACTGGAAGCCCTTGTAGGCAATGACCCAACTGAATAAGGCCAGGGCGCGCATCCAAGAGTGGCGCCGCGACCCGGTAAAGTTCGCCGTCGATTGCTTCGGTATCGAGCCGGATGCTTGGCAGGTCGATGCGATGCGCCTGTTGGGCGGCGACTACAACCCGTCGCGCCGGCTGTGTATGCGTGCTTGTACGGGACCGGGTAAGTCCGCGACGCTGGCCTGGATGGGTTGGCACCGGCTGGCTTGTTTTGCCAGTAAGGGCGAGCACCCGAAGGGCGCCGCGCTGTCGATCACGGCTGACAACCTGAAGGACAACCTGTGGGCCGAACTATCCAAGTGGCAGCAGCGCAGCGAATTCCTAAAGGCCGCATTCACCTGGACGAAGGAAAAGATATACGCGAACGATCACCCGGAGACATGGTTTCTGTCTGCCCGATCCTTTGCCAAGGATGCGAATGCCGAGGCCATTGGCCGGGCGCTGTCAGGGCTGCACAGCCAGTACCCGTTCGTTCTGCTCGACGAGACTGGCGACATGCCGGTGGCGGTGGGCCGGGCGGCGACACAGATATTCACCGGCAACCCGCGCGACGCTTCGATCATCCAAGCCGGCAACCCGACCAGCACCTCCGGTCTGCTCTATGAGTCCTGCACCAAGGCCGGCGAGCAGTGGGACTTGATCACGATCACGGCCGACCCTGACGACCCGAAGCGCACACCGCGCGTCAGCAAGGAACACGCCGAGGAAATGATCCGCACCTACGGGCGAGACAATCCTTGGGTGATGGCGACCATTCTCGGCCTGTTCCCGCCATCCGGGTTCAATGCCCTGCTGGGCGCTGATGAAGTCGATGCGGCGATGGCGCGTGGGTATAAGAAGGACGAAATCCTTGCAGCGCCTGTGGTGCTAGGTGGCGACGTTGCCCGCCAGGGTGATGACATGAGCGCCATCGCCCTGCGGATCGGCCGGCAGGCGTACCCGATCAGGACGCTGCGCATTCCAGACACGATGCTTCTGGCGCAGCAGTTCATCATGGAAGCCAAGGACAAGCAGTCGGATGCGTTCTTTGTCGATGAAACTGGCGGCTATGGTGCTGGCGTCATTGATGCAATGCGCTCGCTAGGCCAGAACGTGATCGGCGTTCAGTTCGGATCGAGGGCCAGCGATTACCGCTATTACAACAAGCGCAGCGAAATGTACTTTGAGCTTGCCAAGTGGGTGAAGGCTGGTGGTGCGCTGGCGCCTGACAGAGAACTGAAGGAAGAACTGTGCGCGACGACCTTCGTCTATCAGGGCGACAAGTTCAGGATTGTTGATAAGGCGATCATCAAGGACCAGATCGGTCGATCCCCCGACAAGGCCGATGCACTGGCGCTGACCTTTGCCGCGCCAGTCGCTCACAAACACCCATTGGGCCGTGCGCATGACCAAGACAGGCGAACCTATGATCCTTTCAAACGTCGATGAAAGGATGCGCTATGTGCATGAGCAAGCCGAAGTCCCCGAAGCCGCCCCCGCCGCCGCCCGCTCCCCCGCAGGAAGCGAAGACAACTGCAGCCGACGAGGCTGAAGTCGAGCGCAAGAAAAAGAAGATTTCCAAATCCGCCGAGGATGAAACCCTTCTGACGGGTCCGAACGGGGTCGATACGTCTTCGCTTGCCACGTCGAAGGCCAGTCTGCTGGGTTCGTGATGCAGGGATCGCAGCCGACGACCAAGCGGGGCAGATACCTCGCGCGATGGGCCGCACTGAAGAACGAGCGGTCTTCGTGGATCACCCATTGGGAAGAGATCAGCGACAACCTGATGCCTCGCCAGGGTCGGTTCGTCACGTCTGACCGGAACAAGGGCGACAAGAAGCACAACACCATCTATGACTCGACCGGCAGCAAGGCGCTGAATACCCTTGCCTCCGGTCTGATGGCTGGCATGACCTCACCGGCGCGTCCGTGGTTCAGGCTGGCTGTCACCGATTCCAAGCTGATGCAGAGTTCCGCTGTCCGCCTGTGGCTGGATGATGTCGGGGTGCTGATGCGTGAAGTGTTCGCACGGTCGAACTTTTATCGGTCGATGCACTCGATGTACAAGGAACTGGGCGGGTTCGGCACAGCCGCCTGCATCATCCTTCCCGACTTCGACAACATCATCCATTGTCACCCGCTGACGGTCGGTGAGTATGCCATCGCGACGAATTCCAAGGGGCAGGGCGATACCCTGTACCGCGAATTCGACATGACCGTGGCGCAGGTTGTCGATGAATTCGGTATCGAGAACGTCAGCGAGGCGGTCAAGAACGCCTTCGAGAACGTTCGTCTTGATCACTGGATCACGGTGCTGCACATCATCGAGCCGCGCAAGGACCGCGACCTGAAGAAGCGCGACGCTAAGAACATGGCGTTCAAGTCGTGCTACATGGAACTGTCTTCGCCTGACGATGACAAGATGCTGCGGGAATCCGGCTACAAGCGATTCCCGGCCATCTGTCCGCGCTGGGATGTGACCGGCGGCGACATCTATGGCGACTCGCCGGGCATGGAAGCACTGGGCGATGTCATGGCGCTGCAGCACGAGCAGCTACGCAAGGCCGAGTGTATCGACTACCAGACCAAGCCGCCGCTGCAGATTCCGACTGCGCTTAGGGGTGGCGAGGCTGATCTGCTCCCCGGCGGGCAGAGCTACTACGACAGTAATGCCCCGTCCGGTGGTATCCGCTCGGCCTTCGAGGTCAATCTGAACCTGCAGCATCTGCTGATGGACATTCAGGACGTGCGCGACCGCATCCGGCAAGCGTTCTATGTCGACCTGTTCATGATGATCGCCAACGATCAGCGGTCGAACATCACGGCGCGCGAGATCGCGGAGCGCCATGAAGAGAAGCTGTTGATGCTTGGCCCGGTGCTGGAACGGCTGCACAACGAAATGTTGGCGCCTGCCGTCGATCTCACGTTTGAGCGTTTGGCCGAGTCTGGCGTTCTGCCACCGCCGCCGCCTGAACTGCAGGGTATGGAGGTGAATGTCGAATTCGTGTCGATGCTGGCCCAAGCGCAGCGCGCTGTGGCTACGGGTTCTATCGACCGTCTGCTTGGCACTGTCGGCGGTCTGGCGCAACTCAAGCCTGATGTGCTCGACAAGATCAACGGCGACGAGATCGTGGATGCCTATGCCGACATGCTCGGCATCGACCCGGACCTGATCGCGTCTGACGAACAGGTGATGCAGACCCGCGCCGAGAAGGCCAAGGCCATGCAGGCGCAGCAGATGGCGGCAATGGCGCCGCAGATGACCGACATGGCGAAGACCGCCAGCGAAACGCAGACAGAGGGCGGGAATCTCCTGTCCGATCTGACCCGTCAATTCACGCAACTATGAGGCCGACATGATCGACATGATGAATGGGCCTGACGGCCAACAAGGTTCCCTGCTAGGTGCCGATGCGAACAAGCCGAACTATCCCTATGGCCTGCGCATCACGCTCGACCCGGACACGCTGCGCAAGCTGGCGATGGGCGACGGCAACATGCCGCAGGTCGGCCAGCAGTTCGAGCTTGATGCACTGGTCGAGGTGATCGCCGTGTCGATGGATGACGGCCAATCTAATGTTGGCTACAGCATGACGCTGCAGATCACGGCGATGGAGCTATGCCCACCGGGAGAAGAGGAAGAGAACCCCGGACAGGCGGCGCTTGATCAGATTTCCAAGATGTATGACTGCTGATGGCGACGATTGCACCTACCGTTCTCGAACGTGAAGGCAGAACAACCCTGATCACTTGGGTTCTCGGCACTGGCGATGACGGCGAGCCTGTTCGACTGACCGGCGCCGTAGAACGCACGGTGCAGATCGTCGGAAACTTCGGCGGGGCAAGTGTCTCGCTGCAAGGGTCGCTTGAAGATGTGCCGAGTAACTGGTCGCCGCTGACCGATGTCCAAGGAAACGCGATTGTCGCCACGTCGGCGAAGCTGGAAACGATTACCGAGCTAGTCCGCAGCACCCGTCCGGTAGTGACAGGCGGGACAGGGACAAGCGTCACGGTGCTTTTATTGTGCAGAACCAACATCTAGACGGAGTAAATCATGGCATCCAAAACCACGCAGTCAGCCAACGACTTCCTCAACTGGATGTTGCGTAATGCGGCACCAAGCTGGGATGGCGATGCCGCTCGGGCGCTTCAAGATCGTCCTGTACAACTCGCCGAAACATGGCGTCGTCCCGCTATTCCTCGATGTTCCACAGTTTGAATACACCGAGTTCCACGGGGCGAATCACGCAAACCAGCTTTTGGGCTGTGTCGCGGTCGGAAAGGTCAGAACGTCTGATGGCGTAGCAAATTGCCAACCTGTCCTGCAACGCATCGTTGCCATGATGCAATCTGCAGAAGATGAAGGCCGCGAGTGCTACTGCACGATCAAGCGAGAAGGCGAATGAAAGAGGCGGACTGGCTGCTGGTTGGGATGTATATCGGTGCAGCCATGTACGCGGCGCTACTTGGGTGGATTTTTTATGAAAGCACTCGATGACCTGGACGGCCACGATCACTGCAGCAGCGGTTGCCGGAGCGAAGGATGTTGCAAGGCACCCGGTTCGCATCGCGGTTTTGGCGACGGCGATCTTGATGACCTTGGAAGTGTCGCGATGGTCGATGTGGTTCGCCGTAGGGAATGCGCGGCCGGGGTTGGAAATCGCGGCGATTCTGGCGGCTGTACAAGCACCTGTGACGCTCTTTGCCGGTACGGTATTCCGTGCGTACATCGAGAGCAGGAAGGATGAATGATGCACGACGCGCATTTTCTTGAATTCGCCTTCTGGATTTCGGTCGGGCTTGCCGTACTGGTCGTCGCAGGTATCGCGGCGCTGGCGTACTTCTTTGTGTGGAAATGATCTATGAAGCAGGCTAAGTGGCTAGACCGGGCGCTGTTCATAAACTCCGCGTACTTCACGCTATGCACGGACGCGCGGCAGTTCAAGCGCCTTCGCAAACACCTGAAGGTAGCGAAGAAGGAGTGGCCTGCGTTCGTGCTGAATTGGCACTCGGACGCGACGACGCACTTCTTTGAGAATCAGAGCAATCGAAGCAAGTCGATCATCGTCTGCCTGCGCAACTTTGAAGACAAGACAGCCCCGCAAATCGCGGCGATGCTGTGCCATGAAGCCGTTCATATCTGGCAAGCCACCTGTGAAGATTTTGGCGAGACAGCGCCGAGTAAGGAAATGGAAGCCTATGCCATCCAAAACCTCACGCAGCGACTGCTCGAAGAGTTTGAAAGGCAGACCAAATGGACCCGATAACGCTTCGACTGTTCAAGACCTTCGGGCCGTATGTCCTCGTCGCTGTGATTTCGGGGTGTGCAGGCTTCAGTGGAGCTTGGTACATCCAGGGCCTGCGGATCACCGGACTCAAACAGGACGCCGTAGCCAAGGAGCAGGCGATCAAGGAAGCGAACCAGAAGGAAGCGGATCGAGTCCGCAAAATTACCGAGGAGACAAATGATGCGTGGCTCAAGAATCTCGACGCTCTGCATGATTGCTACAAGTCTGGCCGTTGCAGCGTGCCAGCCCGCTATCGTGTGCCCGGACCCGGTGTATCCCCAGCCCCCGGCATTACTTATGCGCCCACCGCCGACGCTGGACTTGCTTCCCTCGCTGAAGACTGCGCCGCAACAACCGGGCAACTCGTCGAGCTCCAGCAATGGATCGGGAAGGTGAGTAAATGATTGCCTCGTCGCCTAGCTGGCGCAGACATTTTTGGAAAGGTAAATAATAATGGCCTCGAAGACCACACAATCGGCAAATGATTTCCTCAACTGGATGCTGCGAAACGCAGCGCCTAGCTGGGATGGTGCGACAATTCTCTACCTGTCTGGGCATACCGGCGCAGTCGGCCTCGGCGGCGACCAGACCACAAACGAAGTCGCATACACCGGCTACGGGCGCATTGCCTGCCTGCGTAACAACGTCACTGGCGAATGGACAACCTCGACAGTAGGTTCATCGACCAACCAGAACCTGCTGCAACACGGTCAGGCGACGGCCGGCACCTTCCCGATCAGCATGACCCACGCCGCGCTTGGTGAAAACCCTTCAGGCGCTGGCACCGTCATCGCCACCGGCGCGCTGGCTTCTCCCCTCGTTATCAACCTCAACATCAACCCGCAATACGCGCCGGGTGCTGTTGTTCTCGCGGAGCAATAATCATGGCCTTCTCTGGAGTCGATTCGATTATCGCTTCCCGCACGTCGGGCAAGACCAAGCGCATCAACTGGAACAAAACGGTCGTGACCGGCGCAACGTCTGCGGCTGGGCGATGGCACGAAATGCTGTCGGGCGGAGGCACGGGTGGAGCGATGGTGCTGACTGGAACGGCTGGCGCTGGTGTGGCGTGCAACGCGGCTACCGTCGGCGCACTGCCGATTGGCCCGAACGTGGCAACCGATCTGCGGCACCTGCTCTCGGCGATGGCGATCACTGGCGGCGCAACGCTCACGCCGGCAGTCATTCTGCTGACCGATATTATTCACATGTATCGCTCCTGCGCCCTTGTCACAACGCCAACCGCGCTGACCGCTCACCCGACATGGACGGGCACAGGCGACACGCGCATGACCAACGCCAACGGCGTCGAGTGTTCGCTGATCGTCACCACGGCAGGCACGGCAGGCAACGGGCAGATCACGCCGACCTATCTCGATCAGGGTGGCGCATCACAGGCCGCTCCGTCTTCGCTCTATGCCCCCTCCGCTACTGCGCCTGCCGGCTGCCTCTACGGGCAGACCAATACGGCAGTCACCGTTGGCGGCCCGTACATGCCGCTGGCCACCGGCGACTCTGGCGTTCAGCAAATCACCAGCTACGCGATCAATACCGGCCTGACCACGGGCGTCGGGTGCTTTGTCCTGCACCGTCCTATTGCAGAGATCCCGCTCGCTGCGGCCAACGTGCCGAACATGCTTGAATGGATTCTTGGCGAGCGCATCTATGACGACGCCTGCCTCGGCATGTTCATCCAGATCGGCGGCGCGGCAACGGTGGGCCAACAGGTCACTGGCTCGCTCGGCACTGTGTGGGGCTAACGTGCTCCTGAACAACGGCACATGGTTCGGCAGGCTGCGCCCAACCGGCGGAATGGCCGTTATTCCGTCCGCGCTGCTTGCCAACGCCAAGCGCATCAAGCTGTGGGATAACGCGCAACGGTTTGGACAATACAAGTCCATGCCGGGGGGCTACACACAGGCCAGCCGCGCCATTATCCCGACGATCAAAACATCGGACTTCATCGCTGTTCGGATGGTTGGCGAGGGGTCGCTATCAGCGTCTGTCTATGGTGTCGGCGTGCTGTCTGCCACCCTGACCGGAGAAGGTTCGACCACGTTCAATGGGCACATGGGTTCGCACGCCACGGCAACACTGACCGGCGAAGGGTCGCTCACAGGCACGCCGCGCGGAATTGGCTCTGCATCGGTGGTGATGGACGCCGGATCTCGCCCTTCCGCCTTCGACATCGCGCAGGAGATTTGGCAGTCGAAGAAGACCGCGTACAACGCCCCCGGCACGATGGGCAATGCGCTCAACAACGCATCGTCTGGTGGCGTCGATTACAACGCCCTGGCGGCTGCGGTGTGGGAGTACATCATCGAGTCCGGTATCAGCGCAGAGGAAGCCATGCGCATCTATGGCGCAGTCCTGGCCGGCAAGGTATCTGGCGCCGGCACTGGCACCGAGGTCTTCACCGGACTTGACGGCACGACGGTTCGTGTCACCTCGACGGTTGATGCGTCTGGCAATCGCACGGCGGTGACAGTCGATGGCGCTTAATCACTTCGCAGCCAAGCACTTCGGCGCCAAGCAGTTCAGCGTCTGGTCGCACCTGGGCGAGATTGTCGAAACCGTCACCAACTGGATCACCACGTTTCGCCGTCGCCTTCGTCGCTAACCGTGCGCATAACGGCTTGTCCTAGCGATAGCCTACGCCTATGAAAAGCTCCAACCCGATTGATATCAGAAGCCAGCAGCGCCGCCAGGACGAGGACGAACGCGCCCGTCTGGTCGCGGCCAATACCGCCGCTGAAGATTTCAAGTGGTTGATGGGCGATGCCAGGGGCCGCCGCCATGTGTGGCGCCTGCTTGATAGAACTGGCGTGAATCGCAATCCATTTACCGGAAATAGTGAAACATTTTTTCGGTGCGGCGCGATGAATGTCGGCCAGATGTACATGACCGACCTTATGGACATCACGCCAGAGGCATATGCGCTGATGGTTGAGGAAAACAGAAAGAAATGAAGACTTGCAATCGGTGCGATCAATCGAAGGCTCTGGACGAGTTCTACAAAGACTCGCGAGCGAAGGATTGTCTCCGCCGTATTTGTAAGTCGTGCGACAAGGCTGCTGCTTCATCTTATAAGTCGCGCATGTCCGACTCTATGAAGTCGTATGCCGCAGAGTACAGGGCAAAGAACAAAGAATATTTCGCCGAGAAGATGCGAGAGTTTCGCCAGAAGAACCCGGAGTATTACGCGAAGTGGGTTGATGAAAATAGAGATCGTGAGCGTGCCAGATGGAGAGCGAGTTACTACGCGAACCCTGTCAAAGCTCGCAACAATGAAGCAAAGCGACGTGCAGCGAAATTACGCGCCGTCCCTGCATGGGCCGACATGGAAGACATCAAGAATGTGTATGCCGAAGCTCGCCATGCTGGGATGACTGTCGATCACATTGTTCCTCTGCGTTCCAAGTTTGTATGTGGTTTGCATGTGTGGGAAAACCTTCAACTGTTGCCGAAGTCGCAGAACTTCAGCAAGGGCAACCGTATTTGGCCGGACATGCCGGCTTTATTGGAGAATCAAAAGAAATGAATGACTCGCTGATTACCGCCACCGATGACACCGCAGCGGCACAGCAGGATGCACCTCAAAACGTAGAGGTGCAGGGCGATCCCGCCCAAGCCGCGCCGCAGGAAGTTGCGGCCGACACGCCAGCGCCGGAAGCCACGACTGAGCCGCAGGAAATCGACATCGCCATTCCCGAAGGGGTTGAAGCGAATGCCGACGTTCTCGCTGAGTTCAAGGCCGTTGCCAAGGAACTGAACCTGTCGCAAGAAGCCGCTCAAAGACTCGCCGACCTGCAGATCAAGATGACCCTGCAGCAATCGGAAGACATGCGGGCGCAACACGTCGCATGGGCTGACGCTGCGAAGTCCGATAAGGAATTCGGCGGTGAAGCCTTCGCGTCAAACCTGTCAGCGGCCAAGGCTGCGATGGATGCGTTTGCATCCCCGGAGTTGAAGTCGCTGCTGAACGTAACCGGACTCGGAAACCATCCCGAAGTTATCCGGGCATTCGTTCGCATCGGTAAGCAAATCAGCGAAGACGGATCAATCGTTCGCGGTAGCAAGGCGGATTCGCCCAGCGACCCGGCGAAGCGTCTGTTCCCTAATCACGCATAAGGAGCACTTAAATGGCTACTCTTTCCGCAATCAACCCGACGCTGCTTGATGTTACCAAGCGCCTCGACCCGAATGGCAAGATCGACACGATCTCCGAGCTTCTCGGCGAAACCAACGAAATCATCGAGGACATGACTTTCCTCGAAGGCAACCTGCCGACCGGCCACCGCACGACCGTCCGCACTGGCCTGCCGGCACCGACCTGGCGCAAGCTGTACGGCGGCGTCCAGCCGGCCAAGAGCACGACCGCCCAGATCACCGATTCCTGCGGCATGCTCGAAGCCTATGCCGAGATCGACAAGGCGCTGGCCGACCTGAACGGCAACTCTGCCGCCTTCCGCCTGTCGGAAGATCGCGCCTTCATCGAAGGCATGAATCAGGAGTTCGCCAATACCCTGTTCTACGGCAACGAAGGTGTGACGCCGGAAGCCTTCACCGGCTTTGCCCCGCGTTACAACACCAAGTCCGGCGCCATCAACGGCGAGAACATTCTGCTGGCTGATGCCTCGGCTTCCGGTTCCGACCAGACTTCGATCTGGCTGGTGGTATGGGGTCCGAACACCGTCCATGGCATCTACCCGAAGGGTTCCAAGGCCGGCCTCGCGATGAACGACAAGGGCCAAGTCACTGTCGAGAACATCGACGGCAGCAACGGCCGTGCCGAAGCCTATCGCACCCACTACCGTTGGGACCTGGGCCTGACCGTTCGCGACTGGCGCTATGTCGTCCGTATCGCCAACGTCGATACCTCGGCCCTGACCAAGAACGCCTCTGCCGGCGCTGACCTCATTGACAAGATGACCGAAGCTCTGGAACTGGTCCCGTCGCTGTCGATGGGTCGCCCCGCGTTCTACTGCAACCGCACCGTGCGTTCGTTCCTGCGCCGCCAGATCATGAACAAGGTTGCCGGCTCGACCCTGACGATGGATCAGGTTGCTGGCAAGCACGTCACCATGTTCGACGGCGTGCCAGTTCGCCGCTGCGACCGTATCACTTCGACCGAATCGGTCATCAGCTAACTCTTGAAAGGAATGAAAAATGTTGATCGATAAGCGCAATGAATTTCAGGATGCCGTCGCTGTTACCGCTTCGGCAATCTCGGATGTGATCGACCTCGGCGCCACGCCTGCCCTGCGTGCGCTGGCAATGCAACACCTGAACCTCGTCATCACCTGTGACGAAGCAGCGACTGCCGCTGGTGCCGCGACCGTGACCTTCTCGCTGGAATCGGACTCGACCGCCAACCTCGCCACCTCGGCCACCGTGCATTACTCGACGGCCGCGATTGCGAAGACGGCGCTGACCCTCGGTTCCTACGTTTGCAAGGTGCCGCTGCCCATCGACGCTACCTATGAGCGTTACCTAGGCGTTCGTTTTACCGTTGCGACTGGCCCGCTGACCGCTGGCAAGTTCTCGGCCTATCTGACGCCGGTTCCGCCGGTCCTGACGATCTACCCTGACGCCAACAACTAAGGGTAGATGGCAATGACCATTACGGTTAAAGCCATTCGACAAGGCTTCTCCGGGGCGGCACTGCGCCGTCCTGGGGATGTCTTCGAGATCGAGAGCGAGAAGCAGTTGGGCTCTTGGATGGAAAAGGTCAGCGGACCCGTTCCAGAAAAGCCCAAGAAGGAAGACGGAACGACGACGCTTTCCGAGATCACCAGAAAGACCCGTCGCCAGTTTTAAGGTTTCTCTCGGCAATTCCTCCCCCTTGTTGCCGGGTCGGGGCCGCCTCAAAAGGGTGGCCCCATTTTCAAGATAGGAGCGCGCCGTGGCCTCTGAAGTTGATATTTGCAATCTGGCACTGGCACACCTTGCTGACGAGGCAGCGGTCGCTTCCATCAATCCGCCCGATGGTTCTGCGCAAGCCGACCATTGCAAGCGGTTCTACCCGATTGCCCGCGATGCCCTGCTGGAACTGTTCGCATGGCCGTTCGCCACGTCGCGCGTCGCACTGTCGCTGACCGCCAGTGAGCCGCCTGGGTCGTGGGAATATGAATATGCCATGCCTTCGTCCTGTGCGCGGGTGCTGTCGATCAACGTCGATGGCGTGCTTGATGACACCGCGACACAGGATTATGTGATCGAAACGAACGAGGCCGGCGACAAGGTGATTCTGACCAACACGCCGGAAGCGATCTGTCGATTCACCAAGCTGATCACCGATACCACGAAGTTCTCGCCGCTGTTTGTGACGACACTCTCGTTCCTGATGGCATCGTACCTTGCCGGCCCTGTCACCAAGTCGAAGACTGACGCAGAAGCCAACTATCGCCGGTTCCTGATGGAGCTTGGCAAGTCGAGTCCGTCTGCTGCCAATCAGGCGCAGAGCAACCCGATCCACACGCCGCAATGGATGGCAGCGCGCGGCATCACGAACAACCCGTATCTGGCGCCTGGGCGAATCACGCGATGACAGCGATTCGCACCCTGCAGAGAAGTTTTGCCGGTGGCGAGATCACCCCGGAGCTATACGGTCGTCTTGACCTGACCAAGTATCAGACCGGGCTGGCTGAGTGCCAGAACTTCGTTGTCCTGCCGCATGGCCCGGCGACGGCACGGCCAGGATTCCAGTACATCGGATCCGTCAAGACGGTTGCCAAGAAGACGCGCCTGATCCCGTTCTCGTTCTCGACAGAGCAGACCTACGTTCTGGAATTCGGCGATCAGTACGTCCGCATCTACACGAACGGCGGGCAGTTGCTGGACGGAACTGTTACTGCATGGGTGACGGCGACCGCCTACACGGTTGGGCAGATTCGGTCGAACGGCGGCACGAACTACTATTGCAAGACGGCGCATACCTCTGGCACCTTCGCGACGGACCTTGCAGCAAACAAGTGGTACGCGCTGTCCGGGTCCATTGTCGAGATTCCTACCCCGTATCTTGAAGCCGACCTGTTCGACATCCATTTCGTGCAGTCGGCCGACGTTCTGGCCTTGGTGCATACCGGCTACGCTCCGCGCGAACTGCGCCGCCTGGGCGCTGTCGAGTGGGAACTGAAGTCGATCCAGTTCGCCCCGACCATTACTGAACCGACCGGCGTCGCCGTTGCTGCAACCGGCACAGGGTCGATCACCTACAAGTATTGCGTCACCTCGCTGGCCGAAGGCGACGAGGACGAAAGCATCGCATCGTCCGTTGTCTCGACAACGAACAACCTGAACACCGCCGGAAACAGCAACAAGGTCACATGGACGAACGTATCAGGCGCAGTCCGGTATCGCGTCTATAAGCTCCGGGGTGGCATCTATGCCTACGTCGGACAGGCAACGGATGGAACGACCGGGTTCGTCGATGACAACATCACCGCCGATCTCGGCACGACGCCGCCAACGGCACAAGACCCGTTCGCCAGCACCAACAACTATCCGCAGGCTGTCAGCTACTACGAGCAGCGCCGGGTATTCGCCGGCACCAAGAACAAGCCACAGACGACGTGGCTGACTCGCACCGCGACAGAATCGAACATGAATCGAGCGATTCCGTCCAAGGATGATGACGCGATGGTGATCAAGCTCGCTGCGCGCGAGGCGAACGTGATCCGTCACCTCGTCCCGATGGCCGACCTGATCATGCTCACCTCAAGCGGTGAGTGGAAACTGTCGTCAGGAAACGCCGACGCGCTGACGCCGACCAGTGTTCAGATCAAGCCGCAGTCCTATACCGGCGCCTCGAACGTGCAGCCGGCGGTTACTGGCAACTCGATCCTGTACGCGCAGGACCGGGGGGCCGGGGTGCGCGAACTGACGTACTCATGGGAAACGCAGGCATACAAGACCATCGACGCCTCGATCATGGCGCCGCACCTCTTCACCGGCTACACGATCAAGGACATGGCGTTCTCGCGGTCGCCGTATTCCTGCCTGTGGGTTGTCCGTTCTGACGGCGTGTTGCTGGGCCTGACCTATGTTCCTGATCAGCAGGTTCTCGGCTGGCATCACCATGTCACCGATGGCGAATTCGAGTCGGTCGCCGTTGTCTCGGAAGGCACAGAGGACGTGCTGTACGCCGTTGTCAAGCGCACCATTGGCGGCAATACAAAACGCTACGTCGAGCGACTGCACACGCGCGAATTCACGGATCAGGCCGACGCCTTCCATGTTGATTGTGGCCTGACCTATGACGGAAGCCCGGCGACCACGTTCTCCGGACTCAGCCATCTTGAAGGAAAGACGGTCAGCATTCTGGCTGATGGTGCTGTGGCGCCGAGCAAGGTCGTCACCAGTGGGCAAGTCACCATTCCGGTTGCTGCCAGCGTGGTGCATATCGGCCTGCCAATAGAATGCAAGGTCAAGACCCTGCCGGTCGTTGTCGAGACTCAGGGCTTCGGCCAGGGGCGCAGCAAGAACGTCAGCGCCGTCTTCATGCGGGTTTATCGCTCCGGCGGGATATCTGCAGGGCCGTCAGAGGATCGCCAGACGCAGTTCCGGATGCGCACATCCGAACCATACGGCACGGCGCCGGCTCTGAAGACGGAAGAGATCAAGATCGTCATTCAAAACGACTGGCAAACAGGCGGGCAGGTTGTCGTCATGCACGACGAACCGCTGCCGATGACGCTGGTCAGCATGTCGGCGGAGGTGGAAATTGGCGGCTGAGATCATTCGCCCGGCGACCCTGCGCGATGTTGTCGATATTGTCCCGCGCCTGCGCCAGTCGGACATTGACGAATGCGAGGCACTGGCCGGCAAGGGTTCTGTCCTGAGAATGGCCGTCGCCACGGTTGTTGGATCAGTCATTGCCATGACCTACGTTCGCGACGGGAAGGTGACGGCCATGTTTGGCGTCGCCGGCCGTCTGCTGGATGAAGAGGGTTCGCCCTGGATGTTCGGCACCGATGACATTGTTGGCCGGTCTGTCGTCAGGGAAGGGCGCAGGCACGTCCCGATGATGCTGCGCCTGTTCAAGCGCCTGTCGAACGTGGTCGATACCCGCAACGAAAAAAGCATCCGGTGGCTGAAGAGCCTCGGATTCAAGTTTGAGAAGGCCGTCCCCGTTGGGCCGAGCGGCGTTCTGTTTTATCCATTCTCGATGGGAGATTGATTATGTGCTGGATGGTTGCCGCAATGGCCGCAAGTGTTGTCATGTCAGCGATGCAGGCGAAGAACGCTGCCGCTGCCCAGCAAGGCGAGGCGAAATATAACGCCGCTGTCGCTAGAAACAACGCGACGATGGCCGAGTATAAAGCGCAGGACGCCATATCGCGAGGGAAGACGGCGGAAGAAGAACACTCTCGAAAGGTCGCCGGACTCATTGGTACGCAACGCAACACTATGGCGGCGCATGGCCTTGACCTATCCGAAGGGATGCCGCTCGACATCATGAGCGACACCGAACTTCTAGGCAGTCTCGACCAGAAGACAATCAGGCTAAATTCCGAAAAGGAAGCATGGGCATCAAGGGTTGAGGCGAGTAACTTCAACTCACAAGCCTCGATGTTTGACACGCAAGCTAAAAATAGCAACCCATCAAAGGCATTCTCAAATTCTCTTCTCGTGGGGTCATTATCTGCCGCGTCTAAGTGGTACAGCATGGGGCAGGGACTCGGCGGTGGCGGTGGTAGTGGCGGATTCAGCGGGGTATAAAACATGGCGACAGTACCAACCTATTCTGGACCGACCGTTCAGGATCGTGCGCTAGAATCTCCTCGTCAAACAGGCGCAGTTTCAGGCGCGTTTGGCGACCCGAACGCTGCATATTTGGCGAGGGGGATGCAGGATGTCGCCAACACGACGGTAGTCATTGCAGCAAACGAGCAGAGGATCGCTGACGCTGACGCGATGACGCGAGCCGAAGTATCGCTGAAAGATGCCGAGTCTGAATATCGCATCGAGATCGGCCAGCGCAAGGGTATCAACGCCGCCAACGTCAAGGATGATTCGGCTAAGTGGTACGACGATCAGATTCGCAAACATAGCGAGGAACTTCAGAACGACGCCCAGCGACGCGGCTTTAACAGGCTGGCGATGGCAAGGCGCTCGACATTCATGGATTTTGCCGGCCGCCATCAATCGCAGGAACTGACGAACGCATGGACGGAAAGCAAGAACGCCAACATACAGGCTTCTATCAATGCGATCACTGCATCAGGCGGTGACGAAGCGATCATCAGGCAGGAACGCGGCCGCATTGAAAGCAACCTTGTTGAAATCTCACAGCGCAACGGACTGACCAGTACGCCGGAAAAGAATGGCACCGCCGACATGATGCGCGGAAAGGTTCTAACTGGGATGCACGCGCAGGTTTTGCAGCAACTGGTCGAGTCTGACCCGCGCCGTGCGCAGTCCTATCTTGACAAATACAAGTCAGAGATCGACGGAGATAAGCGCGCCGAACTGGAAAAGTTTGTGCGCAAAGGAACGATAGAGGCTGACGGCCGCGATATGTCGTTGGCTTCTATCGCCGCTGGCTACAACGGCGGGCTGGCACTGCTGAAGAAGGAAGAGGATGCAGCGAAATTGTTGCCATCGTCCGGTGATCGCGAGGCGAAGCTAGACGTGATCGAAAAGGCTAGGCAATTTCACAATCGAGAATTCGCACAGCGCGAGCAGCAGCTTAATTACAACCAGCGCAAGGCAAGCGAACAGGCATATAGCCTGCTGCGCCAGGGCAAAGATGTTCCGATAGGTGTGCGGAACGCTATGGACCCGCACGCTGCGATGACCCTGGAAAAGCAAATGGCAGGATCATCTTTCGCTACAGACTGGAAGACGTACAACGACCTTCGCAAGATGTCGATGAACAGCCCGGCGAAGTTTGCTGAAGAAGACCTGTCGAAGCATTTCGACAAACTGGCACCGCGCGAGCGTGAGTCGCTGCTTGACCTGCAGCAGACTGCCGCCAAGAACGCAAACAAGGAACTGAAGGAAGTCGCAACGCTTGATCAGCAAATAGCGACGGCGCACAACATGCTGAAGTTCAAGGCGAGCGACCATGAGAAGAAGGGAATGTTCGATGTGGCGGCCAGGGCATCAGTGCAGGAGGAAGAAAAAGCTCTTGGCCGCAAGCTCAATTATGACGAGCGGCAAAAAGTGCTGGACCGTTTGATGGTAAGCGGCGAAGTTCTGTCAGGCGCATGGTACAAGAACGACCCGAATGTAAGCTATTACGAGGTTTATGGAAAGGATGGCGCTGATCGTTTTGCACCAACCGGAAAGGATGATTTTTACAAGTTCCATACCCCTGCAGCGAGATCGGCGCTTTTGAAGAAGGGGGTTACAAATCCTTCAGAAGATCAGATTCGCGCAGTCATCGACAACGCCACGAAAGTTAAGAAATGAGCCTAGATTTTGACGCTGCTGCTGATGCCGTTGCTGCCGATGGCAATTCTGGCAAATCAAGTGGATTGGACTTCGACACCGCCGCAGATCGTGTAGTTTCAGATTCTGACACCAGGCGCCAGCAGAACATCTTCGCATCGCTAGATACAGATGCTGGACGGTACGCGCTTGCTAAAAAGATAGGCGATCATCTTGGCATTCCTGTCCCGGTAGCCGAGCGGAACCTGCCGGAAGTGCAGCGGCAGTACAAAATCGCACAGATGGATCATTTGCTGCGCGGCAACGAAAAGCTGGCTCGGGAAATGGAGCGCCCGGACTTTGCGAAGCTGATCGGTGATCGTGCGGCGGAAGTTTCCGACATCCTGAATGGCGTCGGTCGCATGACCGAAATTAAGCCTAGCAGGCTGGAACAGTTCGGCAACGCTGTGCGCGGCGGGTTCGCGCAGGCCCGTCAGAATATAACCATTGCTGCAAAACAGATGGGGCTGTATGACGGCGCCGATGCAGAGTTCGGCACTCGCGTTGCAGACCAGGAGCGGCGCATCGAATCTTTCCGGGCGACTGACGATATTCAGGCGGGCCTTGAAAAGATCAGCAAAGCAACCACGATGGACGAGGCACTGCAGGCCATCGTAGAAAATCCTGCCGCTGTGCTTGACACGTCGCTTCGGTCGCTTGGAAGCAGTTCGCCTTCTCTTGCCGCCGCGGCAGGGCTGTCCGTATTCGGCCCTGTTGGTACTGCCATCGGCGCAGGCTCCGGGTCGTTTGGCGTCGAGTATGCCGCTACGATTGGTGATGTCCTGAAGGAGCATGGAGTTTCATTCAATGATCCATACGCATTGTCGAAAGCATTCAACGACAAGGATTTGATGTCTGCCGCCAGGGAGAAGGCCATCAAGCGCGGCATGGCAGTTGGTGCGTTTGATGCGATTACGGCCGGCATCGCTGGGAAGTTGCTTGCTGGCGCGAAGCCAACGGCGATGTCGATTGCCTCGCGAGTGGCCGGCGAAATGGCTGTGCAGGCCGGTGGCGGCATGGCTGGAGAGGCGTCTGCACAAGCTCTGACGGACGAATACAAACCGGGCGAAATCCTGCTCGAAGGCTTTGCAGAACTTCCAACGGGCATTGTTGAGGTTCGCAGCAACTGGCGACATGCAAGGGACCAAGCGGTACGCAAACTGCAAGACGACGCACTCAAGGCGCTAGACGCCAAGACGACGGCCGACAGCATGAACGACATCATCACGCGCGTTGCTGGTGAGCCAATGCTGAAAGATGCGCCCGATGTTCTTGCACAGTCTCTGAACAACGCAGCCATGCAGGGGCAGGATGTCAGCGAGGTCTATATCAACGCCCGCCAACTGGCGACCGTGTTTAATCAAAGCGCCGTTGCAGTTGCTGAAACGCTTGGCATTGACGTTGAAGCATTTGATTCTGCTCTGCAGCACAATGCCGATGTCGCCATTCCTGTCGGCGAATTCATCACTGCCGTTGCAGCAAACGATCAAATGCGTCCGCTTGTTGATCATGTAAAAATCGGCATTGATGAAATGTCCATGGCGGAAGCCCGTCAGTGGGAATCTGCGAACGGCGAGGCTTTCCGCAAAGAAGCAGAGCGGCTGATTGTCATGCGCGAGGACGAGCAAGCGTTCGCGCAATCCGCCAAAGAAGTCGAAGACTTCGTATTCAACCAGATGAAGACTGCCGGCCGGCACTCCGATTCCGTGAATCGCGCCGATGCGATGCTGCACAAGGCGTTCGCCTCAGTCATGGCCGAGCGTACCGGGATGCTGCCGATGGAGTTCTTCCAGAAGCATCTGCTGAAGGTACAGGCCGAAGGGGTTGCGGGGTTGCAGTTCGATCAGGCTGGAAAGCTCAAGACCGAGACGCCGGAGTTTAAGCACTGGTTCGGCGAAGACTCTAACCTTCGAAAAGATGACGGCTCTCCGATGGTTCTGTACCACGGAACAGAATCGCCAAGCATTACAACTTTCCGTAAAAGCAAGACCGGGGCTATGGGCGAGGCCGTATATCTTGGAGACTCCCAGGAAGTTGCAGAAAGTTACGGAAATTTCATCATGCCGGTGTATGCCCGAGGAAAATACATCGGGAATACAGAATGGTCACGTCGAATTCACGAAGCTGGCGGATGGGATCAGGCGAGGAAAATCGCAGAATCAGAAGGGATTTCTGGTGTATGGGATCAGAAATTTGAAAGTGCGGTTTCTGTTTGGGACCCGAAAAACATCAAATCCGCCACCGGCAACAACGGCCAGTTCAACCCGAACGACCAGAACATCCTGCACCAGTCGGAAACGACTGCGCGCCAAGTTGCCCGCGATTTCATGGCGATGGTCAAGGAGCTTGGCAAGGACGCCTTCCAGTACCCGAACCTGATCCTGGACAAAGACCTTGGTAAAGTGCTGGCAAGCACTGGCGAGGCGCGGTTCGACATTCGCAAGGTCAGCAAGGAAGAAAGCCAGCGTTCTGCCGCGACAGAGACTTACGAGATCGACGCGGGCGAAGGCATGAAGGGCTACGTCTATCGCTTCGGTAACGAGGTGCAGATCGACGTTAGCAAGTTCGAGTCTGGTGCCGGCCGTGGGTCTGCTGTATATCAGTCCGTAGCCAACTGGGCGAAGGCGAACGGCTGGATTTTCGAGGGCGATTCTGCAGGCATCACGCTGCCGGGCCTGCTGCGCCGCACCGAAAACATGATCTCGACCATTGCCAGAAATCAGGACTCTGACCATGTTCGTCCGCATCCTGACCAGCTTCGCCCGGAGAACAACCCGCAGGCAAAAGAATTCGGTTTGACGCAGATCAAATGGGCGACGGGTGAAACTGAACAAAATCTTGGCGAATTGCTGATTGCGTCCTATAGTGCAATCAAGACTATTTACCCCGAGATCGAAAATGTCCAAGCAACTGAATTCGGCGACTTCACTGACACCAGCAGCCTCGACTTCACAAACAGAGAAGGAGAACTGCTGGGCGATGCTGAGTTTGAGAAAATCGCTGATGAAATCGCTGCCCGGTTTGAGCGTTTCCGAAAGGAAGGCCAAGAGGGATCAATTAGCCCTTATGGAGTTTCAACGATTAAGAGGGCTTCCGTCGTTGGCTCACTGGTCAGACGCGCGTCTGATGGAACGGGCGCGGGAATTCGCCCGGCTGCCGTCACATTAGAGGGGCGGCTTTATCAGTCGGCCGATCAAAAAGAACTGATCGTCCAGCACAACCTAACCGCTGCGAACCTTCTCCACGCCGTCAAGATGGGCGGCATCCCGGTTCCTTCTCTAGCGGTGACAAAGAAGGATCACCCGCTTCAAAACTTCGGCGAGATAACCCTTCTCGGATCGAAGGACATGGCCGACCCGAAAGGCTATGCCGGGACAAAGGTATTCGGGGCGGACATCTATTCGCCTCGATACCCGACGATAACCTACAAGCTCGACAGCAAGGCGCTCAAGAAATTAAACGCTGCACTTGCCTCTTTCCGCAAGGATGGTGGGCGCGAAATCTATGGCGGTGAAATAAGCAAGATCGAGGACTTGACGCAGACAGATGCGTTTCGCGCCTACATGCTGGACAAGACAGGTAAGACGGATATTTGGGACTTGCGATCTGGCGACATGGAAGCGGAAGCCTCGCGCATGTTGTCCGAAGCAGGGGCTGAAGAGAAGCTATTCAAAGGGTTCGACTACAACGGAAACCGTCGCTACCAGCCACACACGCTTGAGAACGTGGTCAAAATTCTGAAGAAGGAACTGCGCGGAGGAGAGAATTTCAACTACGGGGTGGGAAGCATCCGTGCGAAATTCACGCCGCAGTTCCGCACAATTGAGCAAATCCGCAAGGCGAAGGATCGGCTCATGGACAAGGCCGCATTCGAGCGAGTAAAGGATGAAATAGACGCCGAGTTCAATAGTCTAATGGACGCGCTTGCCCAGTATCACAGTCACGGCGAAAAGTTCGGTTTTGGCGACGTGATGACGCAGATGATGTACGACGCTGCCGCAATGGGGGTGTCCAGGTCGTTGCGCGAAAACCAGTTTCAGGAAGTCCCTGCCGATACACAGCAGGACATCGCAGAATTCCTAACTCGCCTGCGCAACCTGCCGACTGAATACTTCGAGGCGAAGATTCTCCGCGATGTTGATCTGGCGGAGTTCTCTGGTGCGGTAGTGCCGGAAGGCGTCGATCAGAAGGTTGTCGATGCGCTGCAGGCGCGTGGCGTTAAAGACATCAAGTTCTACAAGAAGGGCGATGATGCAGATCGAACGGCCAAGATTGGCGAGTTCGAGAATTTGTTCTTCCAGAAGCAAGGCACCGGAAACCGCGGCAGCTTCAGCCCTGACACCAATACCATCACGCTCCTGCAGAACGCTGATCTGAGCACGTTCCTGCATGAATCCGGGCATTACTTCCTAGAGGTCATTGCCAGTGTCGCATCGCAGCCTGACGCTCCGGCACAGGTCAAGAACGACATGGACGTTCTGCTGGGCTGGTTCGGAGTCAAGGCAACGCCCGAACTGTCTGCCGCAGAAGTCTGGTCGCTGATGTCGCTTGAAGAAAAGCGCCAGTATCACGAACAGTTCGCTAGGGGCTTCGAGTCTTATTTATTCGAGGGCAAGGCGCCGAACCTGGAACTGCAGGGTATTTTCTCCCGCTTCCGTCGCTGGCTGATCGACATCTACAAGTCCGTTTCCAATCTCGACGTGCAACTGACCGACGAGGTTCGTGCCGTCATGGATCGCATGGTCGCTACCGACGAGCAGATTGCCGATGCCGAAGCCGCCCGCCGGTTCGCGCCGATCTTCCAGACGCAGGAAGAATCTGGCATGGACGATGCGCAATGGGCCGCCTATCAGGCCGAGCCTGTCGATGCGACAGACACCGCCGCTGCCGACCTTCAGGCCAGGAGCATCCGTGACATGCGCTGGCTGACGAACGCCAAGTCGAAGAAGATGGCCGAACTGCAGAAGGCCAGCAAGGCGATTCGCGATGTTGTCGAAATGGGCGCCCGCAGCGAAGTCATGAGTCAGCCGATATATATGGCGTGGCAGTTCCTGACCGGAAAACCTGAGAAGGCCAAGGCCAAGCCGAAGAAGTCCGCCGATCTTGACCCGACGAATGACTCCCTGTTCGTGGCGATTGCCAAGCTAGGCGGTATCGACAAGCTCGAAATCGTCCAGACATGGGGAACGGATCAGGCCGACATCAAGGCACTGCCGCGTCCGGTGTTTGGCAAGCCGATTGTCCGCGCCAACGACGGCAAGTCGATTTACGAACTGGCGCAGCGCCTGGGCGAGTATGGCTACATCCCGCTCGACGAGAACGACAATGCAGACGTTCGCGATCTGGAAGACGCCTTTGCTGCAGAGCTTCGCGGTGATGAACAGTTCTCGTCGCAGAAGGACTACGCCGCCACCATGCCTGAACCGGGTTGGTTCGATCTTGAAAACTACCCGCATGGCAAGCTGGATGCTGACGCCGTTCGGGCATTCTATGGTTCAGATTCGAGCATTCCGCAGATCATGGAAGGCTTGAACATGCTTGGCAAGGAAGGCTATCAGCCTGACGAAGTTGCTGCCGAGTTCGGGTTCTCGTCCGGGGATGACCTGATGCGCCAGTTGGCCGTCGCACAGCCGCCGAAGGAACTGATCGCTCAGATGGTCGATCAGCGAATGCTCGAAGAACACGGCTCGCTATCAAGCGAACAGGCGATTGAAGCCGCAGCCGAGTCCGCGATTCACAACGACGTTCGCGCCCGGTTCCTGACGCGAGAACTGAATGCGCTGCGCAAGGCCACCGGCAAGGCCAGTATCCTGCTGAAAGCCGCCCGCGACTTCGCCGAGCAGAAGATCGCCAGCCTGAAGGTTCGGGATGCCGTCAAGTCGAGCCAGCACACAGCCGCCGAGGCGCGTTCTGCCAAGGCTGCGGACGAGGCATTCAAGGCCGGCAAGACGGAAGAAGCTGCCACACACAAGCGCGACCAAGTACTGAACCATGAGCTTGCCAGGGCCAGCCTTTCCGCCAAGGCCGAGATCGCGCAGATTCAGCGATTCCTGAAACGGTACGACTCGCAGACAACGCGGAAGGCAATCAGCCATGAATACCGCGATCAGATAGACGCTATTCTGGAAAAGTTTGATCTGCGTCAAAGTGTCAGCGACAAAGAACTGGAACGTCGCCGGTCGCTGTCGGACTGGATCGCCAGCCAGGAAGCGATGGGTATTGACCCGGCGATTGACGAACGGCTGGTGCGTGACACGCGCAAGAAGCATATCCGCGACCTGACGCTGGACGAATTGCGTGGTCTGAAGGATTCCGTCGCCAACATCGAGCACCTTGGCCGGCTGAAGAATCGCCTGCTGACGGCGGCGAAGAACCGGAACCTTCAGGCAGTTTCCGCCGAGATCGCGGCCAGCCTGAACAAGTTTGGCAAGGGCCGTGGCATGAAAGATGCCGACATCGGCGACGCGCATGGACTGGCTGCACTGAAGCAGTTCGGAGAAGGGTTCGCGGCCGAGCACCGCAAGCTCGCATCCATTGCTCGCCAGATGGACGGCGACCAGGACGGCGGGCCGATGTGGGAATACTTCATCCGGTCGATGAATGCTGCCGGCGACAAGGAAGCCACCATGCGGGCGAAGATGTCCGAGAAGCTGGCGAACCTGTTCGATCAGATCAAGGGAATCAATCTGAGCCGTAAGGAACAGGTCATGCCGGGCGTGTCGCTGACGCGCGAGAACATGCTGATGATGGCCCTGAACTGGGGCAACGCCGGCAACCGTCAGCGCCTGATGGATGGCGGGCTGAACAATGCCGTGAAGAACCTGACGGCGGCACAGGTAGAAAGCATCATCGGCCGTCTGTCGAAGCAGGAAATGGACTTTGTGCAGGGCGTGTGGGATTTGATCGAAGCCAACCGACCGGCTATTGCCGAGCAGGAACTGCGGCTGACCGGCGTCGAGCCGAAATGGGTCGAGTCTGTTCCGGTCGTCACCGCTCACGGAACCTATCGCGGCGGCTATTTCCCGGCCAAGTATGACGGCAATTTCTCGTCGCGCTCGAACGAACTGGAAGCGATCACCGATCTTCGCCAGCAGATGCAGGGCGCAGCCGGACGGGCGCAGACGCGCAAGGGCTACACGCAGGACCGCGCGGCAGAGGTCAGCGGTCGCCCGTTGAAGCTGGGCTTCTCTGTGCTGACGCAGCATATCAACGAGGTCACGCACCGGCTGGCATGGCAGGACTGGCTGATCGACACCAATCGCCTGTTAAAGCGCGACGAGATCGAGCAGGCGATCCGTGATCACTATGGCCCGGTCATGCTGAAGCAGATCAAGGATGCCGTGAAGGACATCGCAGCAGGCGACATCGGGGCTTCCTCGATGATGGAACGCGGTCTGAATCACATCCGGACGGGTGCGACCATTGCCGGCCTTGGCTGGAACCTGACGACTGCGTTCCTGCAGCCGCTTGGACTGACGCAATCCATCGTGCGGATCGGCTGGGCGCCGGTCGCCAGGGGGGCAAAGGCATTCATCGCTCACCCTTGGAAGACCATCGATCAGGTTGAGTCGAGGTCGGAATTCATGAAGCACCGCGCCGCGACGATGAACCGCGAGATCAACGACGTTCTGAACCGTGTCCGCAACGACAAAATGAGCCGCATCGAGGGTTCGTTCTTCTACATGATCCAGGCGCTGCAGAAGGTCGCCGACATGCCGACGTGGCTGGGCGAGTACGAAAAGCAGATCGCCGCCGGCAATGATGAAGCAAGGTCGATTGCGCTGGCTGATCAGGCGGTCATGGATGCGCAGGGCGCCGGTCAGATGAAAGACCTGTCCGCCATTCAACGCGGGGTCGGGCCGTGGGGTGCGGCGAAGAAGCTATTCACAAATTTCTACAGCTACTTCAACGTCACCTATAACCTCGCCGTCGAGCGGGGCCGGGCGACGGAATTCAAAGACCCGATGGCAGTCGGCAAGCTCGCCGTCGATTACCTGATGCTTTTCACTGTTCCGGCTGTCCTTGGGACGCTGCTCAAGGAACTGGTGCGGGGAAGCGACGACGACTGGGACAAGGAAAAGTTGCTGAAGAAACTGGCGAAGGAGCAGCTTAACTACCTGATGGGAACGATGGTCTTGACCAGGGAAGTCGGCGCGGCGATTACTGGCGACTATGGGTATTCCGGCCCGGCCGGCGTCCGTCTGTTTGCCGAGATCAACAAACTGGCGAAACAGGTCGAGCAGGGCGAAGTCGATACGGCACTAGTTAAGGCCGCTATCAACGTGGCTGGCATTGCTGGGCTACCTGTCATCGGGCAGTTCCCGTCTGGTCAGATCAACCGGACAATCGACGGGGTTGTGGCTGTGTCGGAAGGAACGGCAGGCCCGCAGGCCGTTATCTTCGGGGCGCCGCTCAAACACTAGGGCCGTGCGCATAACCGCTGGGGTGCGGTTGATAATCAGGCAACCCTAGCGGAGTATCGCCATGACCATTTCTAGCACAAGCAACAAGGCTCAGTTCAGCGGTAGCGGCACGACTGGCCCGTTCCCGTTTTCCTACAAGGTTTTTGATCAGACCGATCTTACCGTCATCAAGACGAATCCGAGTGCGGTCGATTCGACGCTCGTCATCACGACCGATTACACGGTATCGCTGAACGCCGACCAGAACAACAACCCTGGCGGAAGTGTCACTACGGTTGCGGCCGTCGCTTCCGGATACACGCTGACGGTCCTGCGCGATGTCGATGCGACACAGGCGACCGACGTCGCGAACGGCGGCGGGTTCTATCCGGAAGTAATCGAAGACGCGCTGGATAAGCTCACCATGCTGGCGCAGCAGAACGCCGAGAAACTGGATCGCGCCGTTCTGTCTGGCGTTTCCGGTACGAATCCGACCCCGCAGGAGTTGCTTGACAGTATCAATGCTGCTGCCGACAGTACGGCCGCAGACGCTGCGAGCGCGTATTCAAGCGCGTCTGCGGCAGCTTCAAGTGCATCGGCCGCGTCAAGCAGTGCTTCGGATGCGGCAAATAGCGCAGCTAGTGCTGCATCGCAGAACCAGACGCAGCTCGCCACCCGCTTCACCGCTGGCGGCACCGCCGACGCCATTACCGGCACCTTGTCGCCAGCCATAACCGGCTACACCGCCGGCCTGCGCGTGACGACGACGCCGGGTGGCGCAAATACGGTGACCGGCCCGACGCTGAACCTGAACAGCCTGGGCACCAAGACGATCAAGAAGCGCGATAGTGGCGGTTCTAAGGTGGCGCTGGTCGCTGGCGATTACAACGCATCCGGCCCTTTCAATCTGGAATACGACGGCACAGATTTTATTCTGCTTGATCCGCTTCCCGCTGCCGCAGTTTCCAGCAGTTCTGTTCCCGTTCGCCAAACCGTCCTGTCTGGCCCGGTTGATTCAAGCGGGTTCGCAGCATTCGGCGGCAGCACAGGCAGCACAACCGTTACCGCATCCGGCACACTCAAGGCAACCGCTTGTGCAGGTGGCGATGCGAACTACACCGGCTCCATCGTCAATCCTTCATGGACTGGCCTATCCACAAACGGCACGATGTACCTGTATCTGGACATCACCAGCGGCGGGGTCGTCACGACGGGCAGCACAACGCTGGAACCTACCTATCAGTGGGGCGGCGCCTACTCGACCACGAACAACCAGAACACCTACAACATTCAAGAATGCACGATGAAGGTCGGCAACGGCTCGACGGCTTCGCAGGTGTATCGCGTGTTTGTGGGTGAAGTGACGGTGGCGGGCGGTGTGACCACTGCGATTACTTGGTATCAGCTTCAGGGGCGCTACAACTCAGCCCTTCAGGCTGTGCCATCCGCAAGTTCAAGCACCAGCTTTAACCACAACCTCGGTTGTGATTCTCGGTTTGTTGAGGCCACCTTGAAGGCACGCATCAATGCGTCGTTTAACGGATTCTCTGCCGGGGCGATTTTTAAGCCTTTGTCGACCTACAACGCTGCGGCTGCACAGTGGAACGGGGAGATAGACACAATCGTCGTAAAAAGCCGCACCAATCTATCGGTTGAAATCATTGGTGGTTTGTACATGCAGAACGGAACCATTATCACAGTCGGTTCCAGCGTAGCTGAAATATTCGTTGAAGCTCGGAGGACTTGGTGATGTGGATTAACAGTAACGGAAGTGTATATTTTGGCGACTGCGCTCAAGGCGACCGCGAAGCCACGCCGGAAGAAGTCGCAGTATGGGAAGCAAGCCGCGCAAAGCTGCTGATTCCGCAATCTGTCTCGCGTTTCCAAGCCCGCGCAGCACTACATCTCGCCGGCCTGCTCGATACGGTTGAGGCAATCATGGCTTCCCCAACAACGCCAGTGCTGGCAAAACTGGCATGGGCAGATGCGCAGGAATTCAAGCGCAACAGCCCGTCGTTGCTTGGCATTGCCGGGGCCATTGGCCTGACCGATGCCCAGCTCGACGACCTCTTCACGACGGCAGCGGGGATCGAGGCATGATCGCCGCCTACGCCCTGCTGGCGGTGTATGCGCTGTGGGTGTTTTATATCTCGGTCATGCACCTGAAACGCTGCCGCGATGCCGGCACGCTTTCGCGCCCGGCGCTGTATCTCGGCTACCCGGTGCTGCTGATCGGCTACGCGCTCGACGTTTTCGTGCAGATCGTGGTGGCCTCGGTGATCTTCCTCGACCCGCCGCGCGACTGGACACTGACCGGGCGGCTCAAGCGCTACATCGCCGGGCCGGAAGGCTGGCGCGAAACGGCGGCGATCTGGATGTGCCTGCACCTGCTCAACGCTTTTGACCCGGATGGGAGGCACTGCTGACGATGGCCGAACCGACCGCATCAACCGCCGCCGCCTTCAGCCTGACCGCTTCCGGGCTGACAGTCTTCGGCATCATCACCGGCCTGCACCCGATGCTGCTGCTGGCTGGCCTGGCTGGCGGCTGGTGGGCGCTGTCGTACCAGTCCGACCCGATGCCGATGGTGCGGCGAATCACGGCGCTGTCGATCTCTTCGCTGGCGGCGGCCTGGATAACACCGCCCGCCGTGGCCGCCACGGTCGGCGCGGGCTGGCTTGGCCCAGCGGCCACGGGCGACCTGCTGCAATTCCCCGGCGCGATGATTGTGGGGCTGCTGGCGCACGCCGCCCTCGGCCCGGCGCTGATGAAATTCACCGCTAAAAAAATCGAAGGTGCCGCATGAATATCGACATCCTCGCGCAATTCCTCGCCCTTGTTTCCTGTGCCGTGATCGCCTGGCGGGCCGAGTCGGCTATAAACCACATGAGCCGCTGCACGCCGTTCCTTGTCCGGCTGGCTTTCTGGTTGATCCTGGTATCCGCTGCGGCGGCGCTGGCCATGATCGTGCTGCATGGCGATGTGCCGCCCTGGCCGGCAGTGTTCGGCAGCATGGGCACCGCCTGCTTATTGTTTTGCGAGCGCCGGTTGCGAGCGCTGGCGAAACAGAATAAATCGAGTTTGCTGGCATGATGCTCTCCGATAATTTCTCGCTGGCAGAAATGATCCGCAGCGATGCGGCGACACGGCTCGGCATCAGCAACACTCCAGACGATGCACAGATCGACAACCTGCGCCGGCTGGCCGTCGAGATTCTGGAACCCTTGCGAGCCGCCATCGGCAAGCCGATCCGCATCACCAGCGGGCTGCGCGTGCCGGTGCTGAATACCATCATCGGCGGCGTGTCGAATTCCGACCATTGTCTCGGCAGGGCGGCAGATATTCAGGTCGACGGCATGAGCGCGAAAAGCGTGTGCGAGGCCGTTCGTTCACTCGATCTTCCGTACA